>ERZ772819.1778-NODE-1778-length-16781-cov-4.670334_pt1 | contig 16781 bp, 22 predicted proteins | sample MGYA00580860_ERZ772819 | MGnify/ENA primary metagenome ERZ772819 (study PRJEB29015, sample SAMEA2737683) | human gut metagenome | biome: human gut; feature: human-associated habitat; material: faeces | place: China | collected 2012 ...
TATTCGCCTGTAATATATGCCATTTGAGCAATTATATTACATTCAAGAGGATAAAAATTTGGACTTATTGTATCAAAGGTTATTCCATAATATTTAACAGTATCATTTTCAAAATGAAGAGCTTTAGCTGTTGTATATTGAGTTGCGGCTTCGTTTATGCCAAGTCCATATACTTTTACTCCAGCCATATCACATAAGCCAAGTCTAATAAGTTTTCCTCTGGATGTTTTTCTTTCTTGTAGATAATGAATGCATTCATGTAATGCATATTTATAAATATCATTTAAATCTATTTTTTCATTGTAATAAATTGAAGTATTTTTATAAAAGTAATTAGCTTCAGATAGTCCATTTGGAACTTTTGCAGTATACATATTTAAACGAGCAAGCCTTTTAAATAGTTCGTCTGTTTTAAAGTCATGTTCTGGAAAAGCTTTTACTAATAATTCTGCTATTGTTTTTGCAATAGAATTTACTTTTAATGTATCTAACTTTGTTTTTACTTCAATACCTTCTTTTTTTAAATCTGATTCAATGCTCATTAAATTTCTCCTTAGTATCTAATCAACACTATTATACTACAAAATTATACAAAAAATGTTACATCTTCTTTAAATAAATATTACAAAAATATTACAGGAATTTAAAGCTTAATGTTTTGTAATTTGATATTATAATATATAAAAAACTAGAAAAACATTGGCTTTCTAAGAAAAATACACTATTGTATAAGTAATTATAGTATAATAAAAATTATTAATAAGGGGGAGAAAAAATGAGTATATTTGAAAATATAGACTTTAACAATTTACCAGAAGATTATAATGAAATTTGTGTAAGAGAAGAAATTATTGCACCATTGTTAAAGCTTTTAGGATATTCTTCCTCAGATAAATCGAAGTGCATTGTAAGAGAGCCACATTTAAAGCAACCATTTACACAAATGGGAACTAAAAACTTTAAGATAAGTATAATTCCAGATTATCTTATTAAAGTTAATGGCAAGAACTTTTTTATTATAGAGGCAAAATCACCACGAGAAAGTATTTTAAGTAGAAAATATATTCAACAGGCTTATAGTTATGCAATTAATATGGAAGTAAAAGCTAAATATTTTGTATTATGTAATGGTAAGGAAATGAGTATATATGATGTAAATAACGAAGAACCAGTATTATATTTTAAATTAGGAGAAGCAAGTAAAGAGAATTGGGAAAAAGTATATGAACTTTTAAGTCCAGAAGCATTTACAAATCCGCACATATTTAATTATAAAAAAGACTATGGTATATGGTGTGCAAAACAAGGAATGTTTCAAAATTTACAATATTTTTATAATTGCTATATTAGCGATGTAGGCAGATTAGGTGATGATAAATTTACTTTTTTAGCTACAATAAAAAAAGAAGAAGAATTATTGGCAAGTTTTGACTTTGATATTTCTCTTTTTGAAGATTTTATGAATCAAGTACCAAATCACCTAAAAGATAAAGTAAGAAATTCTGTAAGAAATAGTCCATTTAAGTATGAAGCAAATAACGAAGAAGAATCTTTTCCATTGAATTTTTCAGCATATTTATCAAAAGAGACAATAAAAAATGAAAACGAAATATATTTGCCACTTATAGTTAAAGAATTTTTAAAGTAAAAAGCTCTTTATATGTAATAATAAAATGAGTGAATATTAAGTTAAGCAAGGCTATGCTATAAAAGAAATGTTATTAAAAAAACAAAGGAATGCTATTCAAAAATGAAAATTATATTGTTATTTGCTCATGAACAAGCATTATAATTTTATATAAACATACTGATGTGTGTGGGGAATGCCAGAAAAAGTAAATAATTTTATATAGAATGACTTAAATATATTAAAATGTGATTCTGCAACATTTTAAACATAAATAATAAAAAGTATTACAAAGAATGTAGCTAAATATAAAGTAATATAGGAGCTAAGAATATGATAATTGATGTAATAGATTTAGAGTTGAAAAATCTTCAATTCAGTAGAAATTATGATACAAATAGATATTTAAGAGGAAAAACTTTATACAATAGAGAAAAAGTTGAAGTAGAAAAGGTTGAAAAACTTGATGACAAAAATTATTTTGTAGAAGCAAATGTTGATGGGAATTTTGGTACATATGAAACAACTTTAAATATTGCAAATAATCTTATAAAAAACAGTACTTGTACTTGTGAAGATTATTATAAAGGAAATTTGTGTAAACATATAATAGCAACTTCTATGGAAGTAGTAAAACCTCATTATGCAAGTACAATTGAAGTAAGAAGAAAATTATTAGATCAAAAAAGAGAAGAAGCAAAGAAAAGACAAGAAGAAATGCAAAGAAAGCAAGAAGCGGAAAGAAAAAGAAGAGAGTATGAAATAAAATATTATACAGGATTACAAACAATACAATAATTTAAAGAAAGTTCAAAAGAAAAAATAAAAGAAAATATAAATTTGGAGGAATTTTAGCAGATGATATGGGGCTTGGAAAAACATTACAAGTTATATCTGTATTAAATTCAGCAGCAGAATTATGGTCAATATTTGACTTTATAATGCCGGGATATTTATATAATTACAATAAATTTAAGAAAAAATTTGAAGAACCTATATTAAAACAAGAAGATAAAGAGGCTCTAGTAAAATTGAAAAGATTAATTAGTCCTTTTGTATTAAGAAGAGTAAAAAAAGATGTTTTAACAGAATTACCAGAGAAAAATATAACTGTACTTAAGAATGAAGTGGAAAAAGAATTTAATAAATTAGGAATTAAATATTATAAATTAGTGGGAAACACGCCTGTAAACAAAAGAGTAAAAATGGTAGATGAATTTAATAATGATTCTTCAATAAAAGTGTTTTTAATATCACTAAAAGCAGGAGGAACGGGGTTAAATCTTACATCGGCAGATATTGTAATACACTATGATCCATGGTGGAATATATCTGCAGAAAATCAAGTAACAGATAGAGCATATAGAATTGGACAAAAAAACAGTGTACAACTATATAAATTAATTACAAGCAATTCAATAGAAGAAAAAATAAATAAAATGCAAGAACGAAAAGAAAAATTATCGAAAGACATATTATCAACCGAAGAAACTTTTATAAATAAAATGTCAAAAGAGGAAATTTTAGATTTATTTGAATGATTTTGGGCGATTTTTGGATGGGGTCAAAAATCATCCAAAATCACTTTTTTTTTATAAAAATTTATGATATATTAGGTAAAAAATGATGAAAAAAGGAAAAAAAGTATGAAAAATAGTTTTTTTAATAGAACATTAAAAGGTACAAAATTTTATATAGTTTTAACACTAATATTAAGTGCAGTGTATTCGAGATTATTGGTATACATACCTATGTTTATACAATATGCACTTGATGGTGTAATAATGGGAAATGAAAGTGTAATTCCAAAGCTAATAAGAAACTTATTTTATTCAAATGATAAGATATCAAAGATAATAGTTCTTGTTTTAGTATTGATAATGCTAAATATACTAGTTTTTATTGTAAATTATTTGAAGAGTAAGATTAATACAAAATTTAATTTGATAATAAATAGAAATGTTAAAGAATCAGTTTTAGAGCATATACCAAAAATAAATTATATGCAATTTAGCAATATAGATAAATCAAATGTAATTCAAAGAGTTAATAACGATGCTGCTACATATTCTGAATTTTTTAATTCACAAATAAATTTATTCTTTGATACAATTTTTATTATTATATTTGCAGTATCACAAACTTTGCAATTAAATGTTACTGTAGGATTGTTTATAGCTATAATTTGTGGACTTATAGTTGCATTATCTATATGGTATTTCAAAGCATCAAGGCCATTAGTAGAAGATATTGTAGAAAGTAATAGAGAAGTGATAAACAAAACTACAATAGAAATAGAAGAATCTAAAATGTTAAAAATATTTAACAGAAGAGATAAAGAAATAGAAGATTTCTCAAAAATGAATAGTGAATATAAGAAAAAAGAAATAAAACTTGCAAAAATGAAAGTGTTATATGGAATTGGAACACATACCTTAAGAAATTTCAAAGAACCATTTATATTATTATGGGGTGGAATATTAGTTGTACAAGGAAAAATGACACTTGCTACTATATCAATTTTACTAACATATTCAACAAAAATATTAGAATATGTATATAAATCAGTAGATAAACTAAAAGCAATAAATGAATTTATTGTAGCATATAAAAAGTTATCAAGTTTAATGAGCCTAGATGAAGATATAGAAGAAAATCCATATGTGGAATTAGATGGCGATATTGTTCTTGAAAATGTAAGTATAAAACTAAATGATAACACTATATTAGAAAATTTGAATTTTACAATTAATAAAAATGAAAATGTAGCAATTATAGGAGATAATGGTTCAGGAAAGACAGTTATTTCAAAAACTTTAATTGGCTTTTATGATTATACAGGAAATATATATATTGGAAAGCACAATATAAAAGATGTAAGTAAAAAGAGTTTAAGAGATTATATTGGAGTAGTTCTTCAAGATACATATTTATTTACAGACACAATAAAAGACAATATAAATATTACGAATCGTCTTATAAAAAATGAAGAGATAATAGAGGCTTGTAAATTAGCAGATATATATGAAGATATAAAAGGGTTTGACGAAAAAATAGATTATATGATAGGAAAAGGTGGAAATAACATTTCAGGTGGACAAAAACAAAGAATTGCGATAGCAAGAACTTTAATAAAACAAAATAAATTTATAGTTTTTGATGATTCACTATCAAAACTTGATACAAGAACAAAAATAAATATATTAAACAATATTATAAAAATGAAAATAGGAGCAATAATAATTTCACATGATGCAGAAGTAGTGAAAAGATGTGATAAAGTATTATTCATAAATAATAAAACCATTGAAGTTGGAAAACATGAAAATTTGATAAACTCAAATAAATTATATAAAGAAATTATAGAAATTAGTAAAAATAGAATAATAGAAGATGAGGAAAATTAAGTAATGTTAAAAGAAATTATAAATAATTACAAAAAACAATCAATTAAAGTAGCACTTCGGCTGGTTTATAACAAGCATAATGGTAGTAATTTTTATTGCATTTATGATTGTTATGGTAGAATATGCAATACCAAGTAAAGATGTTAAATTAATAATAGTATTAGGTATAAGCTATTTTGGAGTTAATATTTTGCGTTCTATCGTTACATTTTTTGAAGACTTTAATGATGAAGGATTTGAAAAAGAGTTAGAAGCGGATTACAGAGAAAAAATTTATTTAAAGTTACAAAAAACAACACAAAGTGAGATAGACAAAATAAGAGTTGGGGAAATATTAGAAAATATAATAAATGATACAAAAGAATTTGCAAGATGGTATGGTACAGGGATTTGTAGATCTTATTTTGCAGGAATCATAAGATTAGTTGGAACATTACTTGTATTAATGTACTTAAATATACCAATAGTTACAATAACATTCTTTATATATATATTTGGATTTTTTGTAACACATATATTTAATAAAAAATCAATTGAATACACAAAGTTAAAAAGAGAAGCAAATGCTAAAGTATTAAACTGGTCAAACGAACAAGTACAAGGATATTCAACAATAAAATCATTAGAGATTGAACACGAAAGAATTTTGCAAGTAAGAGGGTTAATTTCACAATATGAAAAGTATGTAAATAAATTAGAAAAAAATATTAGGATATATACTTGTTTATATGATTTTATAGTTTCATTTGTTGGAGTATTAAATATATTAATTGGCTCAATAGGAGTTGAAAAAGGAATCATAACATATGGGGCAATAATAATTCTTGCAAGATATATATCTTCACCAGAGACATATGCAAAATGGGTAATAGAAGGATTTCAAATAAGAAATATTGGAAAAATATCATATGAAAGAATAAATAATATCTTGCAAAAAGAAGAGGAAGAAATAAATAAAGGAATACAATTAGAAAAAGTAAATAGCATTCAATTTGAAAGTATTAGTTTTTCATATGATAATAAAAAAAATGTTTTAAGTGATATATCTTTTAATGTAAATAAAAATGAAAGTGTTGCTTTAATTGGAAGAACAGGTAGTGGAAAGACAAGTTTAGTAAATTTGATTTGTAGATTTTATGATTTAAAAGAGGGAACTATTAAAATAAACGGAAAAGATTATAAAGAATATAGTATAAAAAGTTTAAGAGATAAAATAGGATATATTATGCAAAAAGTCGTAATATTTGATGGAACTATTTTAGAAAATATAAATTATGCAAATAAAGATATTTCCAAAGATGAAATAATTGAAATATGTAAGAAGCTAAATTTGCATGACAAAATAATGTCACTAAAAGATGGGTATGAAACAAAAATTTCAAGTGATACAGATATTTTTTCAGCAGGAGAAAAACAACTTTTAAATTTTACTAGAGTAATGGTTGAAAATCCAGAAATTATAATATTAGATGAAGCTACAGCATCACTTTCATATAAGTCTGAAATGATGGTAAGAAAAGCAATAGAGGAGATAACAAAAGGAAAAATAAGCTTTATTATAGCACATAGACTATCAACCATAAAAAAATGCGACAAAATATTACTTATGAAAGACGGTAAAATAATAGAAGAAGGAAATCATAATGAATTGATAAATAAACATGGAGAATATTATCAATTAATTAATATTTAAGTTAAAGAACAATGATTTTTGACAATATATGAAATAATATTGAGTGATACAAAAAATAAGAAGGTAGGACGTATGGAATTTATAGAAAAAATAACAAGGATACATACAATATATCCAGATTTAAAGATAAAGATTTTAAGTTTTTCAAGAAAGAATAATATGACAGAGGAAAAAAATGGCTAGATATAAATATTGAAAATAGAATATTTTTAGCCGAAGAAGAGAACAAATATCATAAATCAAATATTAACAAAATAAAAGGCGAATACATAAAGTCAGATATTACTGATGGGGAAATAGCTATTTTAATAGATGATGATGTAAGAATTCTTAGTGAAACTCAAAAAATTTTAAAAGAGAAGGTAATTCCTATTCATGTTACATCTGTACTTATATGATTCGAAGAAAAAATAAAAAAGGCAGACTTAGAAAGTCTGCCTTTTGAAAGGTGTTTAAGATGAAAATTAAAGATTTCTTAACTGTTCTAATTTTTCATCAGCTAATGACAGTTTTTCATCCAAATCAGAATTGTGTTCAATTACTTCGAAGTGTCTTTCAAAGTGATCATGAATAACTCCATCAGGTGTCATACTAAATTTCATGTGATTAGGATTTAAAGACTTATTGCCAAGTCTTGCTCTTGTTCCATCTGGAAGAATAAATGTAGCCTTATTAGAAGTACAGAAAATATCATCAATAGGTGTACTCAAAAAGAGTTCTTCTAAATAAGAAACATACTGTAAATCATAAGCACCTTGATTAACAGGGTTCATCGTATTAGCATATACACTCATTCCAGTTGTATTTCTTGCATATGCAAGAAAAGTAAGCAAAGAATCCAAAGTTGGAAACTCTGTTTCTGTCACAAGAACCTCAAGTGCTAATTTAGTTTTCCATTTAGACTGAATAAATTGCATAGATTCACTGCCTCTATATGAGATTTTGAACTCATCAACAATTCCATTTAACTGTCTAAGAACTTCAACTTTTTTTCCGTTTGTAAACATTTTTACGGTAAGCCCTGCATTTTTTGCAATACGAGCAAAGTCAACAATATCTGGATGCATAGTAGGTTCGCCACCGTGCAAAAAGAAATTGCAAAGACCATGTTCTTTTGCAAAGTTAACACTGGAAATAAAGTTTTCTTTGCTCATAAAACCGCCAGTATGAACTTTACGTTCAATGCAAAATTCACAGTTACTATTACATTGTTTTGTTAGCAAACAGAAGAACTCCTGTAAGTCATGTAGTTCCCGAGGATGTTTTCTTATAATAATTGTATTGCACATGACAAACAACTCCTTTCATTAATTAAGTGTTATAGTAAACTTTTGATATTATATCACAGGGATTTTAAGAAGGCAAATTATGTTGACAATACACAAAGAATATTTTATAATATAAAAAATTTTTATCCTTAAGGAGGAAAGAATGAAAATAGTAACTTTAAACCCAAATAAACTAACTATGAATGATATAGACAGAGAACAACATAGAGTAAAAGTATTATTATTTAATTCTAAAGATGAAGTTTTGCTATGCAAAATAAATGGAGTTTATAATTTTATAGGTGGACATATAGAGGAAAATGAAACAATATTAGAAACTTAGACCCTGAAGAAAAGAAAAAAGATTTTAGACTTGAATATGTACCATATAAAGAACTAAAAGACATACTTGAAGAAAATAGAGAAAATGCTAAAGCAGAAAAGAGAGAATTTATAATAGATGAGATGTTAGCGGTACTAAAAGTCTATGAAAAAGAAGTAGATAGAAATAATAGACAAGAGGAAACAAGGTAATGTTAGATAGAAGAAAATATATAAATAATACTTATTTAAGAGATATTAGCAAATATAAACATTGTGTTTTTGAAGATAAGGAAAACGATTGCTATATTTCAGTAAAAAATATTTTAGAGTTAAAAGAACCTTTTTATACTAGTAATGGTATTTGTTTAATAGACAAGAATTATTATATTGTGGAGATAGTACCATTACATGAGAATTATTGTATAAGAATATTTGTGGATAATAAAAGAAATGTAATATTATATTATTTTGATATAACGTTTCAAAATGGTTTTGATAATTTGAAAAATTCTATATATTACGATGATTTGTATTTAGATGTAATAAAACAAGAAAAAAATATAAAAGTATTAGATGAAAATGAATTAATAGAAGCATTAGAAAATGGAAAAATAAATAAAAATGAGTATGAATTAGCAATTATAAAAAAAGATGAACTTATAAAAAGTTTAAAAGATAATAGTAATAAATATTTGAATATAGATTATTCAAAATACTTATAAAGTGATTTTTGGGACGGGGGCAAAATCAATAATATAAATTAACTAATATATGATATAAGAAAAAAAGATGGGGAAAATAATAAATTGTGAGACAATAAGTTAAACAAATTGCTACGGCAAAAAATATTATTACACATCTTTTTTTATGTAATAGTTTAATTGATATTTTTAATAAATTACCAAGCAAAAAAGCTACAAATTACCGAAAAATAAATCATAAGTTACCGAAAAATGTTTAAGCATAATTGTATAAATGCTATAATATAGTAAATAACTAAGTATGGAGGTTATTATAATGGAAAACTATAAACAAAGAATAGCAGATAAAATATTAAATAAAAAATTAAGAGGAAAAGGAGCAGTTGTAATACATGGCCCAAAGTGGTGTGGAAAAACAACAACATGTATTAGAGATTTGAGAGTATATGCAGAAAGTATAAATGGAAATGTATATCATTACAGAGATTCAAGTGGATTAGAATGTGATGCTGTGATACACTTAAGAAATGGCTCATATGGATTAATAGAAATAAAATTAGGTGGAGACAATTTAATAAATGAAGGAGCAAACAACTTAAAAAAGGTGGTTTCAAAAATAGATACAACAAAAATGAAAAATCCATCATTTTTAATGGTACTAACTGCAACAGGAAAATATTCCTATAAAAGAGAAGATGGAGTTTATGTAGTGCCTATAGGAAGCTTAAAAAATTAAAACATAAAAGCTCTTTTAAGCGAATACAATTAAACAAAAGTATTTGCTTAAGGGGGCGTTTTTTAATGCATAAGATTTCCATAGAAGAACGTGCAGTAAAGCTTGCACATTATATAATAGATTCAAAAGAAACAGTAAGAGGAACGGCAAAGGCTTTTGGAATTTCTAAGAGTACAGTGCATAAAGATGTGAGTGAAAGATTACTAAAAATTAACCCTGCTTTAGCTGCAGAAGTAAGAGTTATTTTAGATGAAAACAAAGCAGAAAGACACATTCGTGGTGGAATAGCTACAAAAAATAAATATATAAAAGAGCATAATGCTTCATAAAAATACACAATTCGGCAAATAGCCTCATATAATAAAGTAGCCTACTATTTATTATATGAGGTGATTTTTATGAAAAAAATAAAAAAAGGAGATATAGTAGCAAGAAAATCGCATGGTAAGGACATATTATTTTTTATTAATGTCTTTTTAGAATTTTTGTGTTATAATTCCAATGTATATAAAAAATCAAAGTACAAAAGACATAAATATAGCAAAAAATTTAGTAATATTTTATAAGGAAATAGATATGAATAAAGAAGAAATAATAAAATATTGTTTAACATTGGATAATACATATAAAGATTGTCCATTCCCAGATGATTTTGAAACAGTAACAATGAAACATTGTAAAAGTAAAAAGTGGTTTGCTTTAATTATGAAAGTTAATAATGAGCTATATCTTAACGTGAAAACAGATCCAAATTATTCTGATATATTAAGAAATACTTATGTTTATATCATACCTGCATATCATATGAATAAGGAACATTGGAATACGATTATTGTAGATGAAAATGTAGATAAAGCATTAGTAAAGGAATTAATAAAACAAAGTTATGAATTAACAAAATAAAAACAAATAGTAAGTTATAGAGGAGTTTAAATTTATGAGCGAAGAAGAAAAAATGCTAGCAGGACAAATTTATGATGCTAATTATGATAAAGAATTGTTTAAAAAGAGACTTTTGGCAAAAGAACTATGTCAAAAATTCAATAATTGCGAGTTTACAAAAATAGAAGAAAAAAGAGAATATTAGAAAAATTATTTCAAAAAGAAATTGATATAATAGGAATTGAGCATAATTTTTATTGTGATTATGGATTTAATATATATTTAGGCAAGAATTTTTATTCAAATCACAATTTGGTAATTTTAGATGCAAACAAAGTAGAATTTGGAGAAAACGTTTTTATTGGACCTAATTGTGGATTTTATACTTCAGGACATCCTTTGGATTATGAAACAAGAAATAAAGGATTGGAATATGCAAAACCAATTAAAGTTGGCAACAATGTTTGGATAGGTGGAAATGTCTGTGTTATGCTAGGAGTAACAATAGGAGATAATGTTGTAATAGGAGCAGGAAGTGTTGTAAATAAGGATATTCCTTCAAATTGTGTTGCAGTTGGAAATCCTTGTAAGCTTATAAAAGAAATATAATATAAAAATGGTAAATTATAGTTGAGAATTTTAAATTTGACAATTATGTAAAGTTGTGTTAATATCATTTATGAACTTGTGTTGAATTGTGTATGAATATCAATTGATGTCATACTCTTTCTACAATTTCATGTAACTCATTGTTTAAGCATTATAAAATGAAAGGAGGAAAGAACATGAGTATTGCTACTTCAACAAAAGCTACAGCTTTTTGGAATAAAGGAAGAGCAAGCTATAATTTTCAGAATTCTGCTCAGTTTGTACTGACAGGAAAAGAAAAAGATAGTAAACGTAAGCTTCTTGGAGCTACTAGCTCTTGCGGTTCCTGTGGCGAAGGTGGTTGCGGTATTGGTGGTTGTGGTGACAGCGGTTGCGATAGCTACTAACAGGATTGAAGCATAGAGATATGCATAGTTTTGGGTTGAGGAGCTTTTTTTTACAAAATCTCCTCAACTTTTTTAAGGGAAGAGTTTGAAAAATAATTGTTAACAGAAATATTTTTAATCAGATTTTGTGTTCTAAAAGAAAGGAATGATTGGCAATTATGAGAAACTATTTTGGAATTCAATGGCATATAACTGAACAATGCGATCAACGATGCAAACATTGTTATATTTTCAATGGTCGGGGATTAACATTAAAAGAAATGCCTTTAGAGATACTTGAGGAAATTGTTATTGATTTGAAAAATTCGGCTGAAAAAATGAAAAAAATTCCTATTATTTCCTTAACAGGAGGAGATCCACTATTGTATTCACATATCTGGGAGTTTTTAAACATTTTGAAAGATAACCACATTACATTTTCAATTTTAGGAAATCCATTCCATTTGGATTCGGAAGTCGCCCAAAAGCTCAAAGAATTAGGATGCTACAACTATCAAATGTCAATCGACGGATTAAGAGAAACCCATGATTTGATAAGAAAAAAGGGATCATTTGATGAAACATTAGAAAAATTAGATATTCTAAATAAAGCTGGTATACATACTACAATAATGACTACTGTATCAAAATTAAATATCGAAGAAATTCCAAAGATTGTTCCGATTGTAATTAAAGCTGGAGCAAAGAATTTCGGATTTGCTAGATATTGCCCTAATCCAGATGATTTGGATTCTATGGTATCTCCATCAGAATATAGAAATTTCTTGGAGGTAATGTGGGATGTGTTTGAAACATATAAAGATTCGGGAACAAGATTTGCTTTAAAGGATCATCTTTGGAAACTTTTCTTATATGAAAAAGGACTTTTTGATACTTCTTATGAAGATAATTTGATTGTAGATGGTTGTCATTGTGGAATTACACATATGACAATACTATCCAATGGAATTGTTTACGCATGCAGAAGATGCGAGAGTCCAATAGGAGTAGTGCCTAAGCAGTCGCTTTATGACATATTCTTTAGTAAGAAATTAGATGAATACAGGCAATATGACAAATTTGAGAAATGTAGTAATTGTGAACTATTGAGATTCTGTAGAGGATGTCCAGCGGTTTCAAAATGTGCAACAGGCAATTTTTATTCACCTGATCCTCAGTGTTGGAAGGAGTAATTTATTAAAAAGTGGATTCCAGCTATAACTTTAGTTGGAATTCACTTAATTTTATTGATAGGAAGTGTTTAATAGTGAAAAATGTTAAGGAGTTTTATGATAAATCGAAAAAATATGGTAAGCCATCTGGACTTTTACAAGCTTTCTTTAATATGAAATTTGCAGAGATGTTAGAAGGAAATGAGGCAATTGACTTAGGAGCAGGATGTGGAAATGATGCTCTTTTTCTTATAAACAAAGGTTTTTATGTTACATGTATAGACAAAGAGGAAAAATCAAGAGAAAATATTGAAAATAAAATAGAAAATAAAGATAAATTAAAAATTATTATAGATGACTTTGAAAATGTTGAATTAAAAAAAGTCAATCTAATATATTCTTGTTTTAGTTTACAATTTTGTAATCCGAAAAAAATAGATGATTTAATGCAGAGAATAACAAAAAGTGTTTATAAAAATGGCTTTTTTGTTCGGTAACTTTTTAGGAAATGAGGATGAATGGATAAAATATAATAATAAAATGTCTTTTTTTTCAAAAGAAAAGTTGTTATCATATTTTAATGATTTTGAAATTATGTATTTTTCAGAAAAAAAATATATAAAAGATAGCATATCTGATAAAAATAAAAAATGGCATATATTTGAAATATATGCAAAGAAAAAAGTATAAAAAATTGTATTTATATTTCAGTAAAACTTGAAATAAATGAAAGAAATAATGTATATGTAAAGGTTTTATCTATATAACTTACAAGTTATAATTGAGATGTGATTAAAAAATTAGGCAATTACTTAAAAAGTAAAAGTCTAGTTTTTTATTTTTGTTGCAAAAATATAATAAAATAAAAGTGTAAGATATCTTATAAAGGAGCAAAAAAGTAAAAGAGAAAAAAGAACTAGATAAATTGAAAAATAATTATAAAAATATGTTACCTTTTTTTTTAAAATGGTAATATATAAATAGATATCTAAGAAGGAGCTCTAAAGCAAAATGAAAAATAAGAAAATAGAAGAATATATTATTAACGGAAAAATTGATATGGAAAAAATAATGAATGATTTTGCACGGATATATATTTATGATAATAAAAAATAGTGGATATTTATTTAGTAATGAAGATATAGAGGAAATAGCATCTGATGTATTTCTTGTAATATGGAAAAACAAAGAAAAATTAGATATCAATAAGGAAATTACACCATATATAGCAGGAATAACTAAAAAATTGATATTAAAAAGAAAAAGCGATGTTAAAAATAATGATGAAAATATTGAAGAATATGAAAATTTCTTATATGGAAAAAATAGTGATATACATATTAAGATAGAAGAAAATGAAAAAATAAATATATTAACAAACGAACTAACAAAAATGAAAGAAGAAGATAAAAATATCTTTACATACTATTATTATCATTCAAAATCAATAAAAGATATATCAGGATTATTAAAAATATCACAAATTAAAGTAAAATCAAGATTATCAAGAATACGAAAAAAATTAAAAAAAGAATTAGAAAAAAGGGGGTATGGTTATGAAAGAAGATAAAATAATAGAGAACATTATAAAAAAATCACAAATGAAAATAGCTGTATCTGAATTTACAAAGGAGAGAGAAAAAATGCCCAAAATAAATAAAATTTCAAAATATGTTGCAATAGCAATTATAACATTAGGAATAGGAACTGGAATTGTATATGCAACGGGAACTGCTATTTATGATAAAATATGGAAACAACCAGAAACGTATAAAATTTCTAATGAAATTACAGAAAAAGATAAGGAAAATACAATTAGTGAAGAAGAAGCAAGACAAAAAGCAGAAGAATATTTAAGAAAAATAGGACTAGATGATGAAATAAGTGAACTAGGATTAAAGAAAAGTTTGCAAGGAAATGATGTTATATGGGATATAGGGTTCACAAAAGGAACAATGATTATGGATTGTAAAGGGAATTTTCAAAGCTTAAATATTCCCTCATTTAATTATAGCATTCCATATAATTATGGAATTACAAGAGAAGAAGCAAGAAAAACAGCTAAAGAGTTATTAGCAAAATATAATCCAGAAAATAACAATAATGAATATGAGTTAGTATCACTTAAAGGGAATATGGAAGATGAGAAGATTTCATATATTTGGTATGCAGATTTTTATAAAAAGTATGGAGACTTATATAATCAGTATGAAAAAATATCAATTGGATGGATACCAACAATTAATGGACTATATAGTTTAAATATAGAAAACTCAAAATATGAAAATAATGAACAAACTATTACAAAAGAAGAAGCAATAAAAATTGCAACAGAAAAAGATAAGAAAATTGAAACAAGACATAGTATAGCATCTACTGAAGCAAAAATTGGTATTGATAAAATGAATGCAGATGTTATATACAGAGAAAAAGATATAGAAAATTATGATAAAGGAACACTTAATTATCAAACTGAAGAAAATGGACTATATAAAATAAAAGAAGATACTGAATTTTATAAAGTTGATAATCGTGTAAGAAAAGTTTGGGAAGTAACAATTTATTATGATTATTATAAGGAAAATTATCAAGGAAGATATATTTACTATATTGATGCCACAACTGGAGAAGTTATTGGCGGAAATAGATGGAATGGCTCAAATGAACAAATATTGCAATTAATTGAAGATTCATATAATCTTATAGAAAAATAATTCAATCTTTTTAAATAAAAATATTTATTTTTATTAATAAAATGATAATATAAATAAAAATAGTAATTTATCGAGGAGGTTTAATTTTAATAATATAAAAGGACAGAGAAATCAACTAAGATTTCTCTGTCAGGGATTAATTAACAGAAGTTGCTGTTGCAATGACACACATTTTTATAATTGCTTCTTTGCTATTGGCTCTAGCAAAAAAACAACCATTATGACAAAAAGTTGAATCTACTACACCAGATATTTTTGGGAGCTTATCAGTTTGTCCTGCCCATTCTTTTGGAAAAGCAATTCTCTGATTGAATTTCTTTTCTAAAGATGGAGGAACGCACTGTGCAGCCCAACCACCATTTGGATATGGGAAAATTACAAAGTTAATAGGATTGTTTTCTACTATTGTTGCATTAATATTAACAACAGTTTCCATCCAATCTAGTGTTTGAGATGGAATTTCCAGAATACCATTTTTAAAATAATTGCAATCATTCCAATTATTTATTATGGTTTCTTTGGCTATTAACTTACCAATTGTTGTTTTTAATTCTTCTTCTAATATTTCTATTGTTGTTAATAATGCTTTGAAAAATTGATTATTAAAATTATCAATATTAGAGTTAAACCATAAAGGCAAAAAAGAAGAAATAAAACTAAAACAGTGCTTTTCAGTTAAAATTCCATTATCTTCACAGTCAACAAGTGAAATGAATAAATCATCAAAAAGTTCATAAATTGAATCAACATTGCAGGTTATAGAATTAAAATATCTCACTAAAAACTGTTCAATAAGTTGCTTACCAAAACTTTCCCATATTAGGCCAGCACTTGCATATTTTATGCAATTATTTCTAGTTTTATTAAAACCAGGTTGGTGATGATCATACTTTCCACCACCAATATCAACACAAATATTACAAAGATTGAGCATTTCATTATCCCGTGTCCGTAATATATGGATTGACATATTTGAATTAATTAAACATAAGATAGCACAAGCAACTACCTCATCTGAATGGAATATTCCGTTGTGTGTGCCGATAGTTAAAATATCTTTCCGTTCTTCAGCAGTAGTATTTAAAGAACTTAAAATTTTAATGTTCATTAAAATCCCTCCTTAGATTTGTTTGTAGTTATAGTACATAAGTATTTTAACACATAAAGTAACATAAATCAAATTTTATTGCATTATTTCATGTTATAGATTATAATTACTATGGAAAAGAGGAAATAAGATGATAAAAAGATATAAAAAGAATGAAATTGAAAATCTAGTTAAA
>ERZ772819.1779-NODE-1779-length-16780-cov-11.886039_pt1 | contig 16780 bp, 15 predicted proteins | sample MGYA00580860_ERZ772819 | MGnify/ENA primary metagenome ERZ772819 (study PRJEB29015, sample SAMEA2737683) | human gut metagenome | biome: human gut; feature: human-associated habitat; material: faeces | place: China | collected 2012 ...
TAAAAAGAAAAAGACTGTTGAACAAAATATTTTTATATACTTTGTCAACAGTCTGAAAAATGCTTAAAGTATAACTTTAAGCATTTTTTTTGTTTTTATGAATATAAATATTATAAGACACTTATGACAAGGAGAAAATATATGTTTAATGTTACAGTACTAAAAATTAAAGACGTTGTAAAATACCTAATAGAACTAATAATATTTATATTAATAGTAATATGTTTATATAAAGGAGTATCTGGAATAAAAATAGAAAACAACCAAATATCGAAAAAAATTATAAAAGGAAATTTATTAGAATGTATAGATACTGAACTTCCAGTTGTAGCTGAAGTTTGCAAGGAAGGGGAAGAAGGAAAAACAGGAATAAAAGAGGAGTTTAATTTATATGAAGATATTTTAAAAAGACAAATAGCAGCAATAGAAAGTTTTGAAGAAAAAGACATAAATGAAATTCAAGGTGAAAATGAAAATCAAACAAATAATAATCAAGAAACTGCCAAAACAGAAGAACAAAATACTAGCCAAGAAATTGCAAAAGCAGGAGAAAAAACTGAGGTTATAACAAATAACCCAATAGCATTAAAATCCAATGTACAATACCAAAATGTAAAAATAAAAAATGAAACATCTTATGAATTAACTGAGGAAATGTTAGAGCCAAATATAGAAATAAACAATAAAAATATTTTATTATTTCATACACATACATGTGAAAGCTATACAGCAAGTGAAAAAAATCCATACACACCAACAGGAAATTATAGAACAACAGATTTAAACTTTACAGTTGCAAAGGTTGGAGATGAATTAGAAAATAGTTTAAAACAATATGGAATAAATGTAACACATGACAAAACTTACCATGATTACCCAGCATATAATGGCTCATATACACATTCGCTTGGAACAGTGCAAGAAATTTTAAAAACAAATCCTTCAGATATTATTTTTGATATACATAGAGATGCAATAGGAAGTAGAAGTGACTATGCACCAATTGTAAAAATAGGAGAAAATGACATTGCAGCACAAATAATGTTTGTAGTTGGTACAAATGAAGGTGGACTTTGGCACCCAAATTGGAACCAAAATTTTAAATTTGCAATAAAAGTTCAGCAAAAGGCAGAGGAAATGTATCCAGGACTTTTTAAACCTATAATGCTTACAAAATATAGGTATAATCAGCATGCAGGAAAATATGCTAGTATAATAGAAGTGGGGGCTACAGGAAATACTTTAGAGCAATGTCAAACAAGTATGAAGTATTTTGCAAAAGTATTAGACGAAGTCTTGAAATAAAAATAATATTTGTATATAATACGTTTAAATAATCTAAAGAAAAGAGGTATTTTTATGGCAAATATTAATGTTAGTTTAAAAAACACACAAATTTCAAATAAAACAATAATGGAATATAAAGACAAGGTTGAAAAAATACATAATGACTTGCATAAAAGAGCAAATGATCCAAATGACTTTGTTGGATGGCTTGAATTACCAACAAATTATGATAAAAAAGAATTTGCAAGAATAAAAAAAGCTGCTAAAAAAATAAAAAAAGAATCAGATATTTTAGTAGTTATTGGAATAGGAGGATCATACTTAGGTGCAAGAGCTGTAATAGAGTCTTTAACAAATACATTTTATAATATGCAAACAGACAAACAAAGAAAATTTCCACAAATTTTATATGCAGGAAATAACCTAAGTCCAAACTATATAAATGATTTAATAAATTATATAGGAAATAAAGATTTTTCTGTAAATGTTATTTCAAAATCTGGAACAACAACAGAGCCAGGTATTGCATTTAGAATATTTAGAGAAATATTAGAAAATAAATATGGAATAGATGAAGCAAGAAGCAGAATTTATGTAACAACAGACAAAGAAAAAGGAGCACTAAAAACACTATCAGATGAAGAAGGGTATGAAAGATTTGTTATACCTGACAATGTTGGTGGAAGATATTCTGTATTAACAGCAGTTGGATTACTTCCAATTGCAACAGCTGGAATTGACATAGACAAACTTATGGAAGGTGCAAGAATTGCTAAAGAAAGATTTAATGACTCAGATTTAAAATATAATGATTGCTACAAATACGCAGTAGTAAGAAATATAATGTACAAATTATATAAAAATATAGAAATACTTGTAAATTATGAGCCAAAAATGCATTACTTTACAGAATGGTGGAAACAACTATTTGGCGAAAGTGAAGGAAAAGAACAAAAAGGAATATTCCCTGCAGGAGTTGACTTTACAACAGACTTGCACTCTATGGGACAATATATACAAGAAGGAAGAAGAAATTTATTTGAAACAGTAATAACTATAAAAACACCAGAGTCAAATATAACTGTAAATGCAGATGAAGATAATTTAGATGGGCTAAACTATTTAGCAGGAAAAGACTTAGACTATATAAATAAAAAAGCTATGGAAGGAACAATAAAAGCACATGTTGATGGAGATGTTCCAAATGTTGTTATAGAATTAGAAAAACTAGATGAGTTATCAATTGGGGAGCTAATATATTTCTTTGAAAAATCATGCGCAATGTCTTGTATGCTTCTTGAAGTAAATCCATTTAATCAACCAGGAGTTGAAGAATATAAAAAGAATATGTTTAAATTATTAAAAAAACCAGGGTATTAAAAGAAAGGCAAAAAAATGATATACAAAAAACAATTTGAAATAGGATTAAAAGACATAGGAAAAAACAATGAAATAACTAATACTGCATTATTAGAAAGACTAGAAAATATTGCAGCATATCACTCAGATAGTGCAGGCTATGGAGTAAATACAGTAGATCAAACAAAAGTAACATGGGTTTTATTAGAATGGAAACTTCAGGTTATAAAAAGACCAAAATATGGACAAAAAATAAATATAGATACATGGTCAAGATATACTAACAAATGTTATTCTTATAGAGATTTTGAAGTCTATGATGAAAATAAAAAATTATGTGCTATAGCAACATCAAAATGGTTACTAATAAATGTAGAAAAAAATAAAATTGCAAAAGTAGAAGAGAGTTTAATTGCAAAATATAATCCAGAAGAAGGTAAATCTGTATTTAATATTTTAGAACTAGAAAAATTAAAAGAACCTAATAATTATGAAAGTTTTATAAATTATAAAGTTAGAAGAAGTGATATAGATGTAAATAGACATATGCATAATTTACGATATTTAGATTTGGCATATGAAGCATTACCACAAAATGTATATGATGAGCAAATTTTTAATAATGTTAGAGTTACTTATAAAAAGGAAATTAAATTAGGGCAAAACATTGTATGTAAATATGTAAAACAAGATGAAAAGTATATTGTTGCAATATATAGTGAAGATTTAAAGGTATTACATAGTATTGTAGAGTTGCAAAATTAGAAAAAAGCTAATAGTGAAGGAGACTTCATTATTAGCTTTTTATCTTTCTTTATCAAAAGAATTTGATTTATTTAATTTTTTTAATTCTTCTTCGGTAGAAATTACACCATTTCCCATATTTACATATTTTCTAACTCTTTTTTGATTTTTATCTTTTAGATGTTTTGGGAATTTATCTGGATTTGCTAAAAACTGTAAATGTTCTATTAAATCATGTTTTGAATTTTCTTCTATTAATTTTTTTTGCCTTAGAAAAATTTTATGTCTTTTTTCTAAAGGAAGTGTAATATGGTTTTGCAAATAACTATTTTTTGAAACTTGTCTTCTATATGGATCTGGAATTAAAAAATCATTATTTCCTTCGTATACAGGAAGCATAATGGTTTGTTTCATATTAATTAGTGCATTAACCATCATATCTTTGTCAACATGAACACAAATTGGTCTATTTAATCCTGGGTAATCTATACCAATAATAATATTTTTTGAATCATCTTGTATGGTGTTTGGTTTGCCATCTTCATTTTCGTTTATATAACCCCAATTTTTAAGCTTTTTGTTGTCAACAAAATCCATAATCATACCACATGTTAAATTATTTTTTATGGCATATGTATTTTGAATTGCTATAAATCTATCAAAGCATTGTTCTAAATCTTCTTCCAATGAATTATTTAGATTGGGAAGTAGCTTAGAAAATGTTAAATTATAATCTGATTGCAATTTAGATGATAAGAATTTTTCATTTTTAGCTTTTTTTTCATATAAATTTTTAGATAAATATTCTAAAAACTTATATTTGGCTAATAAGTTTTTTAAAGTTTCATTACTAAAATTTATATTTGTTTTAGGTAAAGTTTTAAATAGGTCTAATTGTTGAAATACAAAATAACCAAAACCTATAGATTTCATTTCTTTTGAATATTTATTTTGCCAAAATATATTTAAAGCAGAAAGTTCATCTATTGAAAGATTTTTAAGGTATTCTTTTGAAAAAAAATTCTCAATGCCAATATCGTCAGGAAAATCTTTTTCGTCGGGTTTTAAAGAATATCCTAAAGAATCTAAACCTAGTATTTTTAGTTGTTTATTTTGGCTATTTCTAAGAAGTGAAAATGTACCATGTTCACTAAAATAAGTGCATGCAAGTTGGAGAATTTTTATATTATCATTTTTTTGTGATTTTTGTAAACCTTCTTTACAATTTAACAATGTAGTTTTTAAAAAGTTATACTCTTCTTGTGGAGTAGGATTAAGATGGTATTTAGGATATAATTTCCTTAAATTGTATAACATATCTTTTACAAATATATTCATTGATTTTTGCATATCATATGTATATATAGAATTTTCTTCTTTTAATTTTTTATTTACATATTTTTGGTATGTTTTTTTTAATTCATTTTCATTTTTTTCTGCATAATCTCGTACTAACAATTGAACTTTGGTTCCTGATAAACGGTCTATTATATTATAGTATTCTTTAGCGTTATTAATGAAGTTTATATCAATAAAGTACATTAATTGTTCACTATCAAAATCTGGATATTGTTTATGCATGGAAGATATATAATTTAAGGCACGATTTAAATCTTTTCTTGAATTATCTATATCTAAGTTTGTAATATCATTATATAAATTTTCTATATTCATAAATTTTAACTCCTTACAATAACTTAAGTATACCATAAAATAAAGCAAATTACCAGAATTTTAAAAAATTATCATATTTTACTACCATTTTTATTTTATTTATGATAAAATGGCGAAAGTAAAAATATAATTAAAAGGAGTTGTTAAAGTTGGCAGAACTAAAATATAAAAGAGTTCTTTTAAAATTAAGTGGAGAAGCATTAGCAGGAAGCAAAGGAAATGGAGTAGATGCAAAAACAGTAGGAGAAATATGTGATAAAATAAAAGAAATAGTTGATTTAGGAGTAAAAGTGGGAATAGTAGTTGGAGGTGGAAACTTCTGGCGTGGAAGAAATGGACATCAAATGGAAAGGACCACAGCAGACTATATGGGAATGCTTGCAACAGCAATGAATGGGCTTGCACTTCAAGATGCATTAGAAGCAAGAGGAGTTTATTCTAGAGTACAAACATCAATAGAAATGAGGGAAATAGCAGAACCATTTATACAAAGAAAAGCAATGAAACATTTAGAAAAAGGTAGAGTTGTAATATTTGCATGTGGTACAGGACACCCTTATTTTACAACAGATACAGCAGCAGCACTTCGTGCTACAGAAATGAATGCAGAAGTAATACTTCTTGGAAAATCAATAGATGCGGTATATTCTGCAGATCCAAAACTAGACCCAAATGCAACAAAATTTGAAGAAATTTCATATATAGATGTGTTAAATAAAGATTTAAAAGTTATGGATTCAACAGCAACAGCAATGTGTAGAGATAATAATATTCCACTTTTAGTATTTGGAATAGCTGACCCACAAAATATTGTAAGAGCTGTTAAAGGTGAAAAAATAGGAACAATAGTAAGTTAGTAAATTTTAGGAGGAAAGAATAATGGATTATAAAAATATAGAAGAAAGAATGAATAAAACAATAAGTGTATATGAAGAAAAACTATCAGAAGTAAGAGCAGGAAGAGCAAACCCTGCAATATTAAACAAAGTAAAAATAGATTACTATGGAACACCAACACCAATAAACCAAGTAGCAGGAGTTTCTGTTCCAGAAGCAAGATTAATTGTAATCCAACCATGGGATGTAAGTGTTTTAAAAGATATAGAAAAAGCAATACTTGCATCAGACATAGGAATAAACCCAAATAATGATGGAAAAGTAATAAGACTTGCATTTCCAGAATTAACAGAAGAAAGAAGAAAAGAACTAGTAAAAGACATAAAGAAAATGGCAGAAGAAGCAAAAGTTGCAGTAAGAGCTGTTAGAAGAGACGGAATTGATGAAGCAAAAACAAAACAAAAAAATTCTGAAATAACAGAAGACGAACTAAAAAATGCAGAAAATGACATACAAAAATTAACAGACAAAAAAATAGAAGAAGTTGATAAAATACTAGAAAACAAAGAAAAAGAAATAATGTCAGTATAGTAAATTATTAAATTTAAGAAGGAATAAAAATGGATTTCAAGCAAGAATTAAGTAAATATCAAAAAATAATAAACAATGAATTAGAAAAATATGTAAAACATGAAGATTGTCCAGAAAAAATATTAAACAATTCTATGGAATATAGTTTAATGGCAGGAGGCAAAAGATTAAGACCAATTTTGTTACTTGCAACTTACAAATTATTTAAAAATGATGTTAATAACTGTATGACATATGCAGTTGCAATTGAAATGGTACATAATTTTTCATTAATACATGATGATTTACCAGGAATAGATAATGATGACTTAAGACATGGAAAGCCAACAAATCATAAAGCTTTTAACGAGGCAACAGCAATACTTGCAGGAGACCGGATTGTTAAATAATGCATATATATTAATAAGTGAAGATTTAAAAAATTCTAAAAAAGAAGAATTACAAGACAAAATTAAAATTTTTAATGAATTTACACTTGCAGTAGATAGAATGATTGCAGGAGAGTATGTTGACACAGAATATGAAGGAAAACCAATAAGTAAAGATTACTTAGAATATATTCATAAAAACAAAACAGGGGCATTTTTAAAACTATCAGTTAGAATGGGAGCAATACTTGCAAATGCACCAAAAGAAGACTTAGAAAAATTAACAGCATATTCAGAAAAAATAGGTTTGGCATTTCAAATAAAGGATGATATATTATCAGAAGAAGGAAATGAAAAAATTTTAGGAAAACCAGTTGGAAATGACAAAGAACATGGAAAATGTACATATGTATCAAAATACGGACTTGAAGGTGCTAAAGAAATATTAAATAAAATAACAAAAGAAGCAATAGAAATAATTAACTGTTATGGAGAAAAAGGAGAGTTTTTAAAAGAACTTGCCTTATACATAGCAAATAGAAATAAATAGGTGATAATATGAAATTTAATAAAGAAAGCATGCCAAAACACATAGCAATTATAATGGATGGAAATAGAAGGTGGGCAAAAGCAAGAGGAAAACAAGCAGCATTTGGACATAAAGAAGGTGCAAAAACTTTAGAAAAAATAGTTAGGTATGCAAATAGTATTGGACTTGAATATATTACAGTATATGCCTTTTCTACAGAAAACTGGAAAAGAGCAGAAGATGAGGTAAAAGCATTAATGTTTTTATTTCAAAGCTATCTAAATGATTATTCTAAAAGGGCAGACAGTGAAAATATAAAAGTAAAATTTTTAGGAGATAAAAAAGCATTATCAAAAGCAATGCAAAAAAGCATGGAAGAATGTGTAGAAAGAACTAAAAATAATACAGGAATAACATTTAACATAGCTATAAACTATGGTGGTAGAGACGAAATAGTAAAAGCAATGAAAAAAATTGCAACTGAATATAAAGAAGGAAAAATTGAATTAGAACAAATAAACGAAGAGGCGATTTCAAAAGAATTATATACAAAAGATGAGCCAGATCCAGACCTTGTTATTAGAACAAGTGGAGAGATGAGATTAAGTAATTTTTTACCATGGCAATCAGTATATTCAGAATTACTTTTTGTAGAGAAAAATTGGCCAGATTTTACTGAAGAAGATTTAGACAATGCAATTATAGAATATCAAAAAAGAACAAGAAAATTCGGGGCAAATTAACTAATTAGTTGAAAGGAATGAAAAAATGGATATAAAAAGAGTAACATCAGCACTACTAGGGTTTCCTTTAGTACTTGCAATATTTTTAATAGGAAATAAATATGTTGTAGACATAGCACTTGCTATAATTACATTACTTGCAATGGACGAATATTTTAATGCAGTATCAAAAGTTGCAAAGCCTGTAAAATGGGTAGGCTATTTAAGCTGTTTAAGTATTTCGCTTTTACATGTAATTCCTAGTTCATATTTATGGGTAGTAGTAACACTTGCAATTCCAACTATATTATTAATACTTTTTGCGCAAGTAATTGCAACAGAGATGAAAACAAGTTTTAAAGATATTGCATATACATTTTTTGGAATAGCATATATTGTATTTTTTACAATTTTTGTTGCACTAATAAATGGAATGAAAAATGGAAACATATTAATATGGTATGTAATATTTGCTGCATGGGGAACAGATATTTTTGCATATTTTACAGGAAAAGCTATAGGAAAACATAAATTTAGTAAAATAAGCCCTAAAAAATCTATAGAAGGATGTATTGGTGGAACAATTGGGGCAGTAGTTGCAATTGTTATATATACATATGTTATAAATACATATTTAGGCATGAATGTGTCATATATATATATTATAGGATGTTCAATTATATTAAGTTTAGTTGGGCAAATAGGTGACTTTGCAGCATCATCAATAAAAAGATTTGTAGATATAAAAGATTATAGTAACCTAATTCCAGGACATGGGGGAATGTTAGACAGAATAGATAGTTTAATATTTTTAGCACCATTTGCATATGCATTATTTATGATGATTTAGGAGGAGATAGTTTGTTTACTTTTTTAATATCTGCTATAAAAATAATATTTTTATTAGGATTTTTAATTCTAATACATGAGACAGGACATTTTGTTGTTGCAAAACTATGTAAAGTAAGGGTAAATGAATTTGCCATAGGTTTTGGACCAACAATTTGGAAAAAACAAGGAAAAGAAACTAAATATGCACTAAGACTTATACCACTAGGGGGCTTTATAAGTATGGAAGGAGAAGAAGAACTTTCTGATAAGGAAGGTTCTTTTTCAAAAGCAAGTATACCAAAAAGAGTTGCAATAGTTGCAGCAGGGGCAATAGTAAATATTATATTTGCATTAATAGTTTATTTTATATTGGCTACAAGTTATAATTTTCAAGTAACAAATAATTGGAGTTCTGCATTAACATTTGCAGGAGAAAAAACAGGGACATTTATTACATCAACATTTGAAGGATTAAAGCAATTATTTACTGGAAAGGCAGGACTTGACCAAATGATGGGGCCTGTTGGAATATCAGAAGTTGTAGCTAAAACAAATGGAATGTTTGAATTTATAAATATGCTTGCAATTGTTTCTTTATCTTTAGGGGTAACTAATTTGCTTCCAATTCCAGCCTTAGATGGTGGGAAAATACTTCTTTTAATAATAGAGGCAATACGTAAAAAACCCTTAAGTCAAAAAATAGAAATTAATATTCAACTTTTAGGTTTTTCTTTTATAATAATACTTGCATTATTTGTAACATGGAATGATATAGCCAGAATTATTTAAATTTTTCTATATAAAACGATATAGTAATATTATTTAGTGTTTTAAATAAAATGATATAACAAGAATTATTTAATATCCATGTATTGACATGGTAACATAATTGGTAGTAAAATAAATATAACAATGTTTTGTGTACGTTGTTAAAACATTTTAATTTTAACAAAGGAGGGTACTTTTTTATGAGTACTAAACTTCGGACCTATGTCGACATTATGGATTTGCACAACGAGGTAACTGGTTCATGCCATTTCCTTGTTATCAAATTTCCAAATAATGAGACAGCAAAAATTGTAGTAGACTGTGGCCTATTCCAAGAAAGGGAGAATGATAACTACAACAGAGGTTTTCCATTTGATGCAGACAAACTTGATTGTGTGCTTGTTACTCACAACCATGTTGACCATACAGGTCGTTTGCCGTTACTTGTAAAACAAGGGTATCGCAATGAAATTTATTGCACTGGGGCAACAAAAATGCTTATGCCACTGGCATTGGTAGATAGCTGCAAGGTACTAAGGGATTTATCACGCAGAAACAACCAAAAACAGCTTTATTCAGAATGTGATGTAAATGAGTGTGTTTCACAATTAAAAGCAGTGGAATATGAAAAAACATTTAACATTCATAGGTTTGTAAAGGCAACATTTTTCAAAAATGGTCATTTGCTTGGAGCTGCCATGATTTTGCTTCAGATTCAGTATGAAGATGAGGCATCAATTAACCTTTTGTTTACTGGAGACATTAATTTTTCTAACATGTTTTTTGATGTTGATCCATTACCTAACTGGGTAAAAGAATTGCCGCTTACGGTAATTCAGGAATCAACATACGGAGACATGGACAAAGAAGAAATAGTTCCAGTATTTAAGCAAAATGTTAAGGAAAAAATGGAAATTGGCGGAACCTTAATAGTACCAGTGTTTTCTTTAGGAAGAAGCCAAGAAATTCTAAAAACTTTGCACGACATGCAAAAAGAAAATCTGCTGGATTCATCAATTCCAATATATTTTGATGGTAAGCTTGCCATTAAATATACACACATCTATTTAAAAGATGGTTTTGGACTAAATGATGACTGCCTGGACTTTCTGCCAGACAATTTAACTTATGTTGATGAAGGAATAAGAGACAAAATCTTAAGCAATACTTCTGAAACAAAAATAATTGTCACAACCTCAGGAAGCGGTGGCTATGGACCTGCACCACTTTATTTTCAAAATTACATTGGAAATCCCAATACTCTTATCCATTTTACAGGCTTTCTTTTTGAGGGAAGCCTGGGAAGAAAACTTCGGGATACTCCATATGGAAATTTTGTAAAAATAAATGGATTAATCCTTAAAAAGTTTGCAAATGTAGAGTTTACATCTGAGTTTTCTGCACATGCAAAGGCTGATGAGATGATTAATTTTTTAAACGAATTTAAAAATCTTAAAGCAGTTTTGGTAAATCATGGCGAAATTGATGTAAAAGACAACTTTGCAAAAAGAATAGCAGAACATGTAAAAGTTAAAAATGTAGCTGTTCTTGACAGAAGTTACTTTTTTAGAGTAGGTCCATATGGTATTGCAAAATCAGTACCAACAAAATTTGTATAAAGGAAGTGCATAATAAAAAAGTACAAAAGGGGCTTTCGTTTGAAGGCCTCTTTATAATTTGTTAAAAACACTTGTACGAAACAAAGATTTTTGATATACTACATACTGAAAATATAAAGCAAAAAGACGTAAAAAAAGGAGCGATATAAGTGTCAGAAAAATCAAAAAAAGTAGGAGAAGTATTTAGTGATTATAAAACAAACAGCAATATAAAATATGCATATATACAAGCATTAAATGTAAACAAAAAAACAAATACATTAGGAATAATACTTGGAATAGATGAATATGTAGAAATAAAAGAAATATGGTTTTTAGAAAAATTTCTAAAAGAGAGATTTGGTTTTTCAAATATTGACATGACAATGAAATATACAGACCAAGTACAAACAAAAGGAATAAAAGAAGAATGGAAAAACATAATTTGCTATATGGCACATAAATTTCCACTTGCAAAGCCAATGTTACTTATGAATGCTGAGGTAGAAAGCACTCAAAAAGAAATAACAGTTAACATGCACATAAAAGGTGCTGAATTTTTAAAAGCCAAAAAGACAGATCAAGAACTAGCAAATGTAATACAAAAATTATTTGGAAAAAAATATAAAATAACATTAACAGAAAACATTACAAAAGAAGAAATGCAAAAAATAGTACAAAAGGCAAAAGAAGCAGAAGAAAAAGAAGTAAATAAAATAATAGAACATATAGAAATGGCAAATAAGCAATTAGAACAAGAAAATTTAAAATCATTAGAAGATAGCTATGTAGGGGAAGAAAATCCAAACTACATGTCACCTGAATCTATGCCATATATGGTAGAAGATGCACCAAAAGTGGCAGAAGATGAAAATCAAGAATTAATACTTGGAAAACAAACAAAAGCTAAAGAAAATAAAGTAAAAATAAAAGATATAACGCCAAGTGATACAAGAATAACACTAGAAGGAAGAGTATCTAACCTAGAAAAACGTATGACAAAATCAGAAAAAGTTTTATTGATATTTGAATTATATGATGGAACAGGAACAATTACATGTAAATCATTTACAGTGCCAGAAGATAGCCAAAATGTTATAACAAAATTAGAAGAGGCAAATACAGTAAAAATAATAGGAAAAGCTGGTGTAGACTCATATGCAGGAGATGTAACTGTAATAGGAAATACAATATACAAAACAAACAATGATCAAATACCAAAAAAACCAGAAGAAGATGAATCAACTCCATTAATTTTAGGAACATCACAAAACATACAAGAAAAATTAACAACAGTTCAAGAATTATCAGCAGATGACGGAAGAGTTGCTCTTCAAGGTGAAGTGATTTTTATGGAACCACGAGAACTAAAATCTGGAAAAACATTACTTAGTTTTGATTTGTATGATGGAACAAGTACCTTAACATGTAAAGCATTTTTAAATAAAGACCAATCAAAAAAGGTACAAGGAAGAATAGCTAAAGCAAAAGGAATTAAAATAGCAGGAACAGCTGGAATGGACAGCTTTTCAAATGAATTGTCTGTTATGGCAAATACAATAGTAGAAACAGAAGGACTAAAAAAAGAAATAAGAATGGACAATAGTGAACATAAAAGGGTAGAACTTCACATGCATACCAAAATGAGCCAAATGGATGCAATGACATCAGCAAAAGACTTAATAAAAAGAGCAATGAAATGGGGAATGAAATCAATTGCAATAACAGACCATGGAGTTGTACAAAGCTTTCCAGAAGCTCATAAGCTACTTGGGGTGGACAACCCAGACATGAAAGTAATTTATGGGGTAGAAGCATATTTAGCACCAGACAACACAAAGTCTGTATATAATAATAAAGGACAAGAAATAGATACAACATATTGTGTGTTAGACTTAGAGACAACAGGTTTTTCAGCAAAAACAGAAAAAATTACAGAAATAGGAATAATGAAAGTAAAAAATGGGGAAGTAATAGACGAATTTAGTTGTTTTGTTAATCCAGAAAAACATATACCACAAAGAGTTTCTGAGGTTACAAATATAACAGATGACATGGTAAAAGATGCCAAAACAATAAAAGAAGTATTCCCAGATGTTTTAGAATTTTTAGGAGATCCAAATAATACGATAATAGTTGCACATAATGCAAATTTTGACGTAGGATTTTTAAAACAAAATGCAATTAATTTAGGCTATAAATTTGATTATACATATTTAGACACATTAAGTTTAGCAAAAGATTTATTCCCAAACTACAAAAAATACAAACTTGGAAAAATAGCAGAAAATTTAGGAATAAAAGTAGAAGTAGCACACCGTGCTTTAGATGATGTAGATACAACAGTTAAAGTATTTAGAGTAATGATGGACATGCTAAAAGAAAAAGGAGCAAAAACGGTAGCAGACATAGACCAACTAGCAGCAGATGAAGAGACTAAAAAAGAAGAATACAAAAAACTAAAAACATATCATGCAATAATACTTGCAAAAAACTATGTAGGACTAAGAAATTTATACAGATTAGTATCATTATCACATTTACACTATTTTTACAGAAAACCAAGAATATTAAAAAGCTTATATAAAAAATATTCTGAAGGGCTAATACTTCGGAAGTGCCTGTGAAGCAGGGGAATTATATCAAGCAATAGAACTTGGAAAAACAGATGAAGAAATAGAAGAAATAGCAAATGATTATGATTACTTAGAAATCCAGCCAATAGGAAACAATGAATTTTTAATTAGAAATGAAGTAGTTGCAGACTATGAGGCATTAAGAGATATAAATAGAAAAATAGTAGCATTAGGAGAAAAGCTTGGTAAACCAGTTGTAGCAACATGTGACGTGCACTTTATGGATCCACAAGACGAAATATATAGAAGAATATTAGAAGCAGGGCAAAAATATGATGATGCAGACAACCAAGCACCATTATATTTAAGAACAACTGAAGAAATGTTAGAAGAATTTAAATACTTAGGAGAAGAAAAGGCATATGAGGTAGTAGTTACAAATACAAACAAAATAGCTGACATGTGTGAACAAATAAGTCCAATATCACCAGAAAAATGTCCACCACACATACCAGGATGTGAAGAAGACATAAAAAACATAGCATACAAAAAAGCACATGAATTGTATGGAGAAGAATTGCCAGAAATTGTGCAAACAAGACTAGATAAAGAATTAAACTCAATTATAAGTAATGGCTATTCTGTTATGTACATAATTGCACAAAAACTAGTATGGAAATCAAATGCAGATGGCTATATAGTTGGTTCAAGAGGATCTGTTGGTTCATCGCTTGTAGCATTTATGACAGGTATAACAGAAGTTAACTCATTACCACCACATTATTTATGTCCAAATTGTAAATATTCAGATTTTACAGACTATGGCTTCCAAAATGGATTTGATTTGCCAGACAAAGTATGTCCAAAATGTGGGCATAAGCTAAACAAAGACGGAATGGACATACCTTTTGAAACATTCTTAGGGTTTAATGGAGACAAAGAACCAGATATAGACTTAAACTTTTCTGGAGAATATCAAGCAAAAGCACACAAATACACAGAAGTTATATTTGGAAAAGGAACAACATTTAAAGCGGGAACAGTAGGTACAGTTGCAGAAAAAACAGCATTTGGTTATGTAAAAGGATATTTTGAAGACAGAGGAATACCAGTAAATAGAGCAGAAATACAAAGACTTTCTGTAGGATGTACAGGAATAAAAAGAACAACAGGTCAGCACCCAGGAGGAATTATAGTAGTTCCAAAAGGAAGAGAAATATATGAGTTTACACCAGTACAGCATCCAGCAGATGATCCAAACTCAGACATAATAACAACACACTTTGACTATCACTCAATAGATGCAAACTTATTAAAACTAGATATACTAGGGCACGACGATCCGACAGTTATTCGTATGTTACAAGATTTAACAGGAATTGCACCAACACAAGTTCCACTAGATGATAAAGAAACAATGTCAATATTTAATTCTACAGATGCACTAGGTGTAACTCCAGAGCAAATACATTCACAAGTTGGAACATTTGGAATACCAGAATATGGTACAAAATTTGCAAGAGGGATGCTTTTAGACACACATCCAACAACATTTGACGAATTAATACGTTTGTCTGGATTATCACATGGTACAGACGTGTGGCTAGGAAATGCCCAAACATTAATAGAACAAGGAATTGTAACATTACAAGAAGCAATATGTTGTAGGGACGACATAATGATATATTTAATAAAAAAAGGTGTACCACCTGACAAATCATTCAAAATAATGGAAACAGTACGTAAAGGAAAAGCATTAAAAGATCCAGCAAAATGGGAAGAATTTAAGGCTATAATGAAAGAACATGACGTACCAGATTGGTACATAAAATCATGTGAAAAAATAAAATACATGTTCCCTAAAGCCCATGCAGCAGCATATGTTACAAATGCATTTAGAATAGCATGGTTTAAAGTTCACATTCCACTTGCATATTATGCAGCATATTACTCAATAAGAGCAAAAGCATTTGATGCAGAATTTATGATAAATGGAAAAGAACGAGCAAAAAATAAAATGAAAGAAATAGAAATGAAAAATCAGAAAAAAGAGGCAACAAAAGCAGAGCTAGACATGTATGATGACTTAGAAATAGTATTAGAAATGTATGAAAGAGGATTTGAATTTTTACCAGTAGACATTTATGAGTCTGATGCAACTAAATTTAAAATACAAGACGATAAATTAAGACCACCTTTAAACAGTATTGCAGGTTTTGGTACTGTTGCTGCACAAGGAATTGTAAATGCAAGAAAAGACCGGAAAATTTATGTCTATAGATGACCTAAAAATAAGGGCTAAAATTGGAACATCTGGAGCTGAATTATTAAAGAATTTTGGTTGTTTAAAAGGCATGAGTCAAAGTAACCAAATTAGTTTATTTGGGTAGTAAAATATTTGATTTATATGTATATAAAATAATAAAGTATACAGATAAATCAATATATGAATAAAAAAGTTAAAAACTATTGAAAAAAATAAAAGTTTTAAATATAATAAAAAAGTAAAAAACAAAAGAAAAAGGGGAAGAAAAACATGAAACATGTAACCATTGCAGCTGTAGAGAGATACACTTTAGTAAATAAAAGTATAGTAATTTTTAAAATTAACAAAATAAATAAATTAATAAAAGATAGTTTTAAAAAATGTGCATAAACACATTTTTTAAGGCTATCTTTTGTGCGTTTCAAATAAGTTATTAATATTAAAATTAATAAATAAAAAATTAAATAAGCAATAAAGATATTGTGGAAAAGGAGGAACAAATGAGACAAAATTTAAAAGAAAGGGTAAAGAGTAAAAAAGGTATTACATTAATAGCACTTGTAATAACTATAATAGTACTTCTAATACTAGCAGGAGTAACAATTGCAACATTAACAGGTGATAATGGAA
>ERZ772819.1782-NODE-1782-length-16774-cov-11.815838_pt1 | contig 16774 bp, 17 predicted proteins | sample MGYA00580860_ERZ772819 | MGnify/ENA primary metagenome ERZ772819 (study PRJEB29015, sample SAMEA2737683) | human gut metagenome | biome: human gut; feature: human-associated habitat; material: faeces | place: China | collected 2012 ...
CTGTCACGCATGGGGTCACGGGTTCGAGTCCCGTACGCACCGCGAAAGCAAATAGTAAATTAAAGAAAAATCCCGAAATTCAAAAGTTTCGGGATTTTTTTCGTATTAACGAATGTGATGTTCAATGTATTTGCCTATAAGTTTTTAGACAACCTTTCTTGTATATTCATCTTTAATAAATATCTTTGAAGATCATAAATTATGAAAGATGGAAGATCTTGTAAATAGACGCTGTGGATGGGCTGGTACGGACGATTTATATGTGAAATATCACGATGAGGAATGGGGTAAATTGGTTACCGATGATAAAACCTTATTCGAATTTCTTGTTCTGGAAAGTGCCCAGGCTGGATTGGCTTGGATTACTATTCTTCGTAAGCGTGAAGGGTATAAAAAAGCATTTTATAATTTTGATGTTGAGAAAGTAGCTGCGATGACCTCGGATGATATTGACCGGCTGATGCTTTTCGATGGGATTGTCAGGAATCGGCTGAAGATTGCATCCACGATCACGAATGCCAGATGTTTCATCGCGATTCAAAAGGAATTTGGCAGTTTCTATAATTATACGTTATCGTTTTTCCCTGAACAGAAACCGATTGTAAATAATTTCAAATCGTTGAAGGAGATTCCGGTTACAACCCCAGAATCTGATGCGATGAGCAAAGATATGAAGAAACGAGGGTTTAAGTTTTTTGGCTCTACGATCTGTTATGCTCATATGCAGGCTACAGGGTTTGTAAATGATCATTTGGTAGGGTGTCTTTGTCGGAAAAAGACTCTTGCTGATTGTCCGGTTTAGGAGTTTTTGAGATGATAACAACCTCTGTGAAACGGAGCTCTGATCCGGATAGAAATTATGTTTTGACAGTCTTAACAAGAAAAACGAGAATTTATAGGTTGTAATAGTTGTTGGTTCGATTAATAGTGTTATCTTTGGGTCAGAGTTTGAGTTACGTATTATTAGCGTATAGTTCTTCTTTATTATTAAGTAGGCCTCTCCATTAATTTTCCTCCTCATACCCTAATTAGTATTTATTAAAAATAAAATTTTAAATGAACATTTACATTACAGGCTTAAATTATAGCATTAATGATGCTGATTTGAATGATTTATTTGCAGAGTATGGAGAAATTACATCTGCAAAAGTTATCATGGATAGAGAAACAGGAAGATCCAGAGGATTTGGTTTTGTTGAAATGGTAAACGATGGAGATGGCCAAAAAGCGATCGATGCTCTTAATGGAGCTGAATTTGAGAAAAAAGTAATTTCAGTAAGCGTAGCCCGCCCTCGCTCTGAAAAACCGTCAAGTGGAGGATATCGCGAAAGAAGGGGTGGTTATAATAGTTCCAGACGATATTAATTTCTTGATATATAAGACAGAAGGTTGTCCCTTCTGTCTTATGGTTCTCCTATAGTTTAGTTAGCTTCTATTCTTTAATGCAATGGCAGGATTTTTTATATCCTGCATTTCCATATACCGGAAATATCTTGGCATTCTACTCTGAATTCTTACAAAATAGATTGATTATTAATATAAATAAATATAGATAAATGGCAAAATCCGTAACATACAATAAACGAGAAAACGAAAAAAAGAAACAAGCCCGAAGGGCCGAAAAACAAAAAAAGAAAGAAGACAGAAAATTGCTTGGCAAAGCGAATAGTTTTGATGATATGATCGCTTATGTGGATGAAAACGGCGTGATTACATCGACTCCTCCCGAATTGAATCCTAATAAAGAAGAAATTAAGCAAGAAGATATTCTTATCTCTACCCCAAAAAAAGAAGATATAGAGACACCTACCGTGCTGAAAGGGAGGGTTGATTATTTTAATGAATCAAAAGGATATGGTTTTATCAAAGACCTTGGTAGCGACGAGAAGTATTTTTTTCATGTTAGTAATAATACACTGACCGATATTTCGGAAACCGACATCGTTACTTTTGAACTTGAACGCGGTCTGAGGGGAATGAATGCAATTAATATTCGTATTGAAAGCGAGGTTTGATAGTATGGAAGAAACCCTGGAAAGCATTTTTCGAGTCATGATTTTATTGTTCAGGAAACTCACGATATAGCCTGTGATGCAGGCTGCTATCAGAGAGCCTTCTCTGACTCCTTCGATCCGTTGAGTGAAGATCAGTGATAAAATGATGGCGACCGTTACTAAAGTGAAATCAAAAATGACCTTGAATTTTCCGAACTCTTTATTGTAACGGCGGGCGGCGTAGTTGACGAATCCTTCTGCACTCATCATCGCAACCTGGGGTTTGATTTCTAATACGACACCAATAGACTGGATGAGACAACCCAACAGTAACAGCGCAATCGACGTTATATAATTGGATGGATGCAGGTCTTCAGTGAGTGCCATATTGAAATCTATGAATGTTGAAAATATGAACGAAAATGGAATTTGCAACAGGATAGATATTTGGTCTTGACGGCTTTTCGTCCCTCGGATTAACCAGAACTGTCCTAGTATCAGCAATACGTTTACGATAAAGGTACAGGTCCCTAAAGAAAGAGGGCTGTTGAGGCTTAACACATAATTTACACTTGAAATAGGAGTCGTTCCTAAAGCGGAATGTATAATCAGGACGATTCCTGCAGCTAAAAAATATAATCCAATGACAAATACCAAATACTTTTTTAAAATCGTTTTTATATCCATATCTCCCGACAACATTTAATTACTTTCTTGCTTGGAGCAATATAAGTGTACGCAAAGGTCGCTATTTTTTCGTGAAGAGATTCTGATTTAGTATGAAAAAACGTTATCCATCGAAGCGATTGTTACTATTTGTCAGTCGACTCTTGGGAAAGATTTTGTACCTTTAGAGCAATTAAAAGGGTATCTTATGTTTGAAAGTTTTGATTTTCAGCAAATGATCAGTGCATTCATTGTGTTATTTGCTGTGATTGATATTATTGGTTCCATTCCAATTATTATTAATTTGAAAGAAAAGGGTAAGGACGTGAATGCTATGAAGGCAACGGTTATCTCTTTTTTGTTGATGATCGGGTTCTTCTACGCAGGCGATGTCCTGCTACGGCTTTTCCATGTGGATATCGAATCGTTTGCAGTGGCAGGTTCGTTTGTTATTTTCCTGTTATCATTGGAAATGATACTCGATATAGAAATCTTTAAAAATCAGGGACCGATAAAGGAGGCGACACTGGTTCCGTTGGTCTTTCCTTTACTGGCGGGTGCCGGTTCGTTTACCACATTATTATCTTTGAGGGCGGAGTATGCTAATGTCAATATTGTGATAGCCTTAATACTGAATATGATATGGGTCTATTTTGTCGTTCGCATGACAGCCCGTATCGAACGCTTTTTTGGAAAAGGCGGAATCTATATTATCCGGAAGTTCTTCGGTATTATTTTGTTGGCGATATCAGTCCGCTTGTTTACCGTTAATATCAATCTTCTGATAGAAGCTTTGCAGGGGCATTGAAAAGGGGGTTACAGAGTTTCCTTTTTGCTTTCTATCTGTTCCTTGTTTTTACAGGAGGCAGGTGAGTAACTGTAGTCTCCTGCAAACTGATGAGGCATTAGTTCGACGGGCTTCACTGCAATTTTGCCACCTTTTTGGGTGAATACCAGGCATTGATTGTTAAGTTTCCGTTCTTGCAGGTCGAATACCAGATTCGGATTGAAGTGTTGCCCGTTTACCCGTACTTCAAAATGAAGGTGTTCCGTCGTAGCTCTTCCTGTGCGTCCGGTCAGTGCAATCGGTTGTCCGGCTTTTACATAGTCTCCCGGCTTGACCAGATTTTTGGAGTTATGGCTATAGACTGTTTCCAATCCGTTGTAATGGCGTACAACAATTACGTTTCCGTATGCATAATAAGGCTTAGCTAGACGGACGATTCCGTCGAATGCTGATATGATCGTATCATTGGCGCAAGTTTTCAAATCTACACCCGAATGGTGTTTTCTACGTCCGGCATATGGAGAGATTACTTTTGCGCCGGGTAAAGGGAAAGCATAGTCTTCTTTCTGTATCAGGCTTAAATCGATAAGCATCGAATTCTCATCTGCCATCAGGAGCGGATCCGTTACGGCAATATCATTTTTTTCTCTGTTGGAGAAGTTTATTGTTATATTTTTGCGGGGAGATGTTTGTTCGTACAGTTTCGGTTCTTCCGGAAACAGAAAAGCAAAATCTGTGTTTGGAAGAGGAATATCCGTTGTTGGCAGGACCAGGATTGATTCCTGCTGCGGGGCAGGCTGCGTTTGAGCCGTCCACAAAGAATGGCATGCGCTTAACACTAGTAATAATATGACTGACAATATGCTGTAGTGTGTTTTAGACATTTTGTAAAATTATTGACACTACAAAAATAGGAAAAAAAGTGAAACGGGAGAGAGGTAAAATGAAAAAGGCGTCCGAAAAAGAATCAGACGCCTTTCAATGCCAAACTATTTGTGATTACTCGTCACTCATTATTTGAATAAAGAACAGGCAATACCCAGTTCTAAACCACGCAATTCAGCCAAACTACGCAAACGACCGATACAGGAATAACCTGGATTAGTCTTCTTGTGCAAGTCATCGATCATCTGATGCCCGTGATCCGGACGCATAGCGATTGAGCAATCGCGTTCCTGCTCGATTTCAAGAAGGGCTTTCATTACTTCATAAACGTTCACGTCTCCTTCCAGCAGGTTTGCTTCGAAGAAGTTTCCGGCTTCATCGCGTTTGGTACTACGTATATGGACGAAGTCGATACGGTCACCGAACCGTTTCATCATACCGGCTAGGTCATTATCTCCACGAACACCGAATGAGCCGGTACAGAGGCATAAACCATTGCTTTTGTTTGGTACGGCTTCGATCAACTTGCGGAAATCCTCTTCAGTGCTCAAAATACGGGGCAAGCCTAAGATCGAGTAGGGAGGATCATCCGGATGGATAACCATACGTGCGCCTACTTCGTCGGCAACCGGAGTAATCTCTTTCAGGAAATAAATCAAGTTGGCGCGGAGTCTTTCCGCATCAATGTCTTTGTAACGATCCAGTTCGGCCCGGAACTGATCCAATGTGAAACTTTCCTCGGAGCCGGGCAGACCAGCGATCATGTTGCGTACTAGCAGTGCTTTGTCATCTTCGCTCATCTCGTCAAAACGGGCTTTTGCGATTGCTTTTTCTTCGTCTGTATATTCCTGTTCTGCAGCAGGGCGTTTCAGGATGTAGAGATCGAAAGCCATAAAAGCTGCACGTTCGAAACGTAATGCTTTAGAGCCGTCAGGCATGGTGTAAGCCAAGTTTGTACGGGTCCAGTCCAGAACCGGCATAAAATTGTAAGTAATCACACGGATGTCACATGCAGCCAAGTTACGGATACTTTCTTTATAGTTGTCGATATATTTCTGGAAGTCTCCGCTTTGTGTTTTGATATGTTCGTGTACGGGAACACTTTCCACTACGCTCCAGCGTAAGCCGGCTGCTTCGATCATATCCTTGCGTTTCTGTATTTCTTCGACAGTCCATACTTCTCCGTTCGGGATATGATGCAAGGCATTTACAATTCCGGTAGCGCCGGCTTGGCGGATATCGGAAAGACTAACAGGATCGTTCGGTCCGTACCAGCGCCATGTTTGTTCACATAAATACATAATGTCTTGTTTTTAATTGTGAGATTAAATAGAGAATGCATCAAAACCACCGTCTACGATAGCGATTGTTCCGGTTACGAATTTGGAAGCGTCGCTGATCAAGTATTGGATTGTACCAAATAATTCATCCGGTGTACCCAGACGTCTGAACGGAGTATGTGCAATGACAGATTCAGCACGTGGAGTGTAAGATCCGTCCGGATTTGTCATCAAAGTACGGTTCTGTTCCGTCAGGAAGAATCCCGGAGCAATTGCATTTACACGCAAACCTTCTCCGAATTTGATCGCCAGTTCACCGGCCAGGTATTTAGTCAGGTTGGAAATGGCGGCTTTGGCAGCACCATAACCCACGACGCGGGTAAGCGGGCGCAAGGCGGATTCGGAAGAGAAGTTAACGATAGCACCTTCTCTTTGGTTAGCCATTACATCGGCAAATACCATTGTCGGGAGAACTGTTCCGAACAGGTTCAGGTCTACCACCTTACGGAAAGCGTCGATGTTCAGGTCGAAAATCGTGCTGTCCGGTCCGATGGTCGCGCCAGCCATATTACCGCCGGCTGCATTCAGCAATGCATCGATGCGACCATATTTGGCCAGGATATCTTTTTTGTTCTGTTCCAGAATTTCTTTGTTTAATACGTCGGTCAGGAAGAAGCTTGCTTCTCCTCCTTTAGCTTTGATGTCGGCTACAATTTGTTCACCAACTTCGGCTGCACGGTCAAGAATAACGATTTTAGCACCTTCTTCAGCAAGATGACCAGCAATACCTCTGCCTAAGATCCCGGCTCCACCGGTAATAATGACAACTTTGTCTTTAACGCAAAATAAATTAGCCATATTTTTATTGTTTATGATTGTGATAATTTCATTGTTACTATCTTATTGTGCTCGCGCACACATTGGGCACAAAAGTATAGTATTTATTTATCAAACAAAAAGAAAACGGATAAAAAATACCTTTTTATGTTTTCAAATATAATTGTTATAGTATTTGATATTCTCTTTCATCAGGATATCAATCGGCATATAATTGATCTGTTCCACTTTTTCTTTGAGGACTAAATGGCGGAATAGTGCCCGTATGCAATTGAATCCCTGCACTTCCGGCCGTTGGGCGATCAGGTGCGTGATGGAACCGTCATTTAGGCAAGTGATATTCGGGTCTATCACATCATAGCCGATCAATCTGAAATTCTCTCCTTTATCACGGAAGTATTTTCCCAGTAAGTGGGCACGGGAATTGAATATGATACCTGCGTTCACCTCCTTATGCTCTTCTAAGAAAGTATTCAGTATGCTTATGTTCTTTTCCGGTTCGTCGGCATGTAATTGTACAGAATAGATACGTCCGTTATAGTTCTTTTCTGCCAGATAAGTCCTGAAGCCTTCCTCGCGTTTCATGACCTGGGTTACCTGCATTTCTCCTTTGCGGATAAAGCGGAAGATTGCGATATTTTCGGTCGGGTTGATTTGTTCGTATAGCAAACGGCCGGCAATGTATCCGGAATCATACGAGTTGGTTCCGTAATAGGCCACGCAATTGGTGTTTTCAATGAATGCGTCTATCAGTATGTAAGGTATTTGTAACTGATCCAGCCGGGATGCCAACTTGACGACACTGTCATGGAACTGTGTTGCAATCACGACTCCCTGACAGTCGGCTTTTTCGATCCTGGGAATGAGCTCGTCGAAACTGCTTTTGTCGTATTGATTGAAGCACATACGTTCGACTTCTACGTTGTAGCTGAAAAGTTCCTGCTCTGCTTTATCTATTCCTTCGCAAAGTTTATCCCAATATTCGCCTTTTGCAAAAGAAGGAGTCAGTGTGATAAAATGGTAGTTCTTTTTTAGTGCAAGGGAACGGGCTATCAGGTTCGGGTGATAGTCTATTTCTTTTAAAACTTTTTCTACTTTTTTCTGTGCCTCTTCGGATACTTTGCCTCGGTTGTGCAATATGCGGTCGACGGTTCCGGTCGAAACTCCGGACATCTCTGCAATGTCTTTGATTCTATATGTCTTACCCATAGATCGGAAAGCTATACAGCCCGCAGAATGTTTATTTTTGCGGGCTGTTGTCTATTTATGATTTGATATTATAGTTGTTGTACTTCTTCTTCTGTTGAAATCGTATTTAATTTTCTGAATGTGTAGCACTGCATCATATAGATAAGAGGAACGGCGACAAAGAGTCCGACGAAGAACAAGATGCAACCGACGATCGCAGTGCCGATCATGGCCAACAGTAATAAAAACAACGGCATCCCCTGTCCTTTAGTCAAGTCCCAGCTTTTTTGCAGTGATTCTATAATTCCGCAGTCTTCCTCTACGATATAGGCAGAATAAAATTGCAGGCGGATAGCCAGATAGATACCCGGAACAATCAGTAAGAATATTCCGATAGCCACTGCGATCCCCATAATGATACTGGCAATAAGATAAGTGAAGATTTTACGGGATTGCTGCCCGTATGCGGAAAACTGTGGTTCTTCTCCATCCATTGTCTGGAACAGATTTTTTATGTAGCCCAACATGAAAGCACTGGATATGACGGCACTGATCAGATTCACGATGATCTTACCGACCATCGAACCTTGCGCTGGCATACCGAACAGACTAATGATTGATGACAGGATAAAATATCCGATAAACAGCCCTACCAGTACCCAGATCTGAGATTTAGTGTACTTCCATGAAGTGCCGAACACTTCCGATATCATAAACTTTGGTTCCATATGAATTGATTATTTAGGTTATATAAGCCGTAAAATTAGGATAAATTATTGAATAAACAAATTCTGTGTTAAAATTATGTATCAATTTAAACGAATATATTTTCGATTGGTCAAATTCTCAATATATCTCTGATACAGAAATATAAAATAAGCAATTTTTTAGTATAAAAGATTGTATAAACGGAAAAAGTACAACAAAAAGATTCTACATTTGTACGCTTTTTATGAGGAATAGGCTATGAACCCATAAGTTTAGGACAGCATCGTTGTGGAATTTTTTTTACTATGGATGCAGCGGATCTCACCCGTTGCGATGGCTTTTTGATGGCCTTCTAATGACTAAAAACAAGAATAGTATAGAAGATATATAATAATGAATATGGATAAACAAATGTTGAGAACTACTATTACCCAATTAAGGCAAATTGCATTGTTTGCAGTAGGGGTATCTTTATTAACCGCTTGCGGGAACAATCAAAGCGGTATGAAGTTAGGGGATAATGAATTTGCTGTCCTTGCTGTCAATTCGACAACGAGCGACCAGACAACATCCTATCCGGCGACGATCAGAGGAACGCAGGATATTGAGGTACGCCCCCAGGTTTCGGGTTTTATCGTTAAGTTATGTGTGGATGAAGGAGCAACAGTTCGTAAAGGGCAGGCTTTGTTCCAGATCGATCCGACCCAGTATGCTGCTGCGGTCGGACAGGCAAAAGCGGCTGTCGAGATGGCTAAAGCCAATGTCGCTACTTTGACCCTGACCGAAAAGAATAAAAAGGCTTTGTTCGATCAGAAGATATCAGTGATTTTGAGTATCAGACAGCGGTCAACCAGCTTATGTCTGCCAAGGCAAGCCTGGCTCAGGCAGAAGCATCTTTGGTAAGCGCAAATCAGAATTTATCTTTCTGTACGGTGACAAGCCCGTCGAATGGCGTTGTCGGTACATTTCCGTACCGTATCGGAAGTCTGGTCAGCCCTTCTGTTTCGCAGCCGTTGACAACCGTATCCGAAATCAACGACGTGTATGTTTATTTTTCTATGACGGAGAAAGAGCTGCTGCGTCTGACAAGAGCCGGGGGCACTTTGAAAGAACAGCTGGAAAAGATGCCGGCTGTCCGCTTGCAGCTGTCTGACGGCACAACTTATCAGTCGGAAGGCAAGATCGATGCCGTTAGCGGTGTAATCGACCAGTCAACCGGGTCTGTCAGCATGCGTGCTGTTTTCCCGAATGATAAAAATATATTGAGAAGCGGCGGTACCGGCAACATCATATTCCCATACACGATGGATGGGATTATTATTATCCCTCAGTCCGCTACTGTCGAAATCCAGGACAAAAAGTTTGTTTTCGTCTTGCAGGCGGACAATTCCGTGAAGAATACGGAGATTCAGATCTCTAATCTGGATGACGGTAAGAATTACCTGGTGACAAATGGTTTGAAATCCGGTGACAAAATCGTGATTGAAGGCGTACAGAACCTCCATGACGGCCAGGCTATCCAGCCGATCACGCCGGAACAGCAGAAAGCGAAATATGATCAGGCCTTGAAAGATCAGAACGAAGGTAATCTGAAGACCGCTTTTAATTAATAACTTCCATTTGTTCGTTAAAAACAGAAGATATGAAATTAGATAGATTTATAAACCGCCCGGTGCTCTCAACGGTGATCTCCATCTTGATTGTCATACTGGGTATATTAGGCTTGCTGTCCTTGCCTATTACCCAATATCCGGATATTGCCCCTCCAACCGTTTCGGTGAAAGCTACTTATACGGGGGCAAACGCACAGACGGTATTGAATAGTGTGATTGCGCCGCTGGAAGATCAGATCAATGGTGTGGAGAACATGATGTACATGACTTCGTCGGCTTCGAATAACGGATCGGCCGAAATCTCCATTTATTTTAAACAGGGTACCGATCCTGACATGGCTGCCGTCAATGTGCAGAATCGTGTTTCGATGGCACAAGGTTTGCTGCCGGCCGAAGTAACTCAGATCGGTGTGACGACTCAGAAACGTCAGAACTCCATGTTGATCGTGTTCTCTGTTTATGATGCCGAGGACCGTTACGACCAGCGATTTATCGAGAACTATGCCAAGATCAACCTGATTCCGGAAGTACAGCGTGTACCAGGTGTGGGGGATGCGAATGTGTTAGGAACCGACTACTCCATGCGTATTTGGTTGAAGCCGGATGTGATGGCACAATATAAACTGGTTCCGAATGACGTTGCAGGTGTCTTGGCTGAGCAGAACGTGGAAGCCGCTCCTGGTTCGTTTGGTGAACGGGGTAACCAGAGTTTCCAGTATACGATCCGTTATAAGGGACGTTTGCAGGAAGTAAGCGAATTTGAGAACATGGTCGTGAAAGCTTTGCCGGATGGTGAAGTGCTCCGTTTGAAAGATATCGCCGATATCGAATTGGGACGTCTGACTTATAACTTTGTCAATAAAGTAAACGGTCATAGTGCCGTAACCTGTATCGTTTATCAGATGGCAGGAACCAATGCGACGGAAACCATCAATAATATCCAGAACCTGCTGGAAGAAACAGAAAAGATATTGCCTCCGGGCTTGAAGATCGACGTCGGTATGAATGCCAACGACTTCTTGTACGCTTCTATTCACGAGGTGCTCAAGACATTGATTGAAGCTTTCATCCTGGTATTCATCGTTGTGTATATCTTCTTGCAGGATTTACGTTCGACTTTGATTCCGGCTATCGCGATCCCGGTAGCATTGATCGGTACGTTCTTCATGCTATCGCTGATCGGCTTTAGCTTGAACTTGCTGACTCTTTGTGCTATGGTGCTCGCCATTGCGATCGTGGTCGATGATGCGATCGTGGTCGTCGAGGGTGTCCATGCCAAGCTGGATCAGGGATACAAATCAGCGAAACTGGCTTCTATCGATGCCATGAACGAGCTGGGCGGTGCTATCGTCTCCATTACGTTGGTCATGATGTCCGTGTTTATTCCGGTAAGTTTCATGAGCGGTACGGCCGGTACATTCTATCGCCAGTTCGGTTTGACGATGGCTATCTCGATCGGTTTGTCTGCATTGAACGCCTTGACGCTGAGTCCGGCTCTGTGTGCGATGTTCTTGAAGCCGCACGAAGAAGGGCATGAGAAGAAATCGACTTTCGTCTCCCGTTTCCACTCTTCTTTCAATGCCGCATACGACTCTTTGCTGAACAGCTATAAAAAACGTGTTGTATTCTTTATCCAAAAGAAATGGCTTTCGTTCGGTATCGTTGCCGGATGTATCGTCCTGCTTGTTGTTTTGATGAATGTGACCCCGACAGGTATGGTTCCGAATGAAGATACCGGTACGATCATGGGAGCGGTGACGCTGCCTCCGGGAACTTCCCAGGAACGTACGATAGAGGTGATGAACAAGGTGGACAGCCTGATCGCTGCCGACCCGGCAGTCAAATCGCGTACGGCCATTATTGGTTTCAGCTTTATCGGTGGCCAGGGGCCTTCATACGGTTCGTTCATTATCAAGTTGAAAGATTGGGAAGAACGTTCCATGATGCAGAGTTCGGATATTGTGTATGGCAGTTTGTTCATGCGTGCGCAAAAGATTGTGAAGGATGCACAGGTGCTGTTCTTTACTCCGCCTATGATCCCAGGGTATTCCGCATCCAGTGATATCGAGTTGAACATGCAGGATAAGACTGGTGGTGATCTGGAAAAATTCTTCGATGTGACGAAGCAATATATGGCTGCTTTGACAGCGCGTCCTGAAATCAAGTCGGCACAGAGTACCTTCAACCCTAACTTCCCGCAGTATATGATCGATATCGATGCGGCTGCCTGTAAGAAAGTAGGGATCAGTCCGAGTGATATTCTGGCAACCATGCAGGGATATTACGGTGGTTTGTATGCCTCCAACTTCAACCGTTTCGGTAAGATGTACCGTGTGATGGTCCAGGCTGATCCGGCTTTGCGTACCAATTTGGAATCGTTGAAGAATATCAAAGTCCGCAATGGAAACGAAATGGCTCCAATCTCGCAGTTCGTGTCTATCAAGAAAGTGTATGGACCGGATATTATCAACCGTTTCAATATGTATACATCTATTAAAGTGATGGTTGCGCCGGCGGATGGATACACCAGTGGCCAGGCATTGAAAGCAATCGAGGAGGTTGCCGGTACGACACTTCCGACCGGTTTCGGATACGAGTTGGGTGGTATGGCGCGTGAAGAGGCTGAAACCAGCGGCAGCACGACCGGTTTGATCTTCCTGCTCTGTTTCGTATTCGTTTATTTGCTGCTGAGCGCCCAGTATGAAAGTTATATTCTGCCATTGGCTGTATTGCTTTCCATTCCGTTCGGTTTGATGGGTAGCTTCCTGTTCGTACAGGGATGGGCTGCTTTGGGTAATATCCCGGCTTTGAAGATGATCTTAGGTACGATGTCCAACAATATCTATATGCAGATCGCCTTGATCATGTTGGTCGGTTTGTTGGCGAAGAACGCCATCCTGATCGTAGAGTTTGCCCTCGACCGTCGCCGTATGGGTATGAGTATCACGTGGGCTGCCGTTTTAGGTGCTGCCGCTCGTCTACGTCCTATCCTGATGACATCGTTGGCTATGGTAGTCGGTCTGTTGCCTATGATGTTCGCGTTCGGTGTAGGTGCTCACGGTAACCGTACTTTGGGTACTGCCGCCATCGGAGGTATGTTCATCGGTATGATCTTCCAGATTTTTATTGTTCCGGTTTTGTTTGTGGTATTCCAGTACTTGCAGGAGAAATTCAAACCTATCGAATGGGAAGATTTGGATAACAGCGATATGAATACGGAAATAGAACAGTACGCAAAAACAAAATAAGAGATGACAATGAAGAAACAGATTATATATATGGTATGTGCAACCGCTCTTTTGAGCAGTTGCCATATCTATAAAGCATATGACCGTCCGGATACGATCGAAACTTCCGGTATCTACCGTGATCCGGTCTCTGCCACCGACACGTTGGCAGCAACAGATACGGCCAATATGGGAAACCTGCCCTGGAAGGAAGTTTTTCGTGATCCTAAATTGCAGGCCTTGATCGAAGAGGGATTGGCAAACAATGTGGATATGCAAGCCGCTATCCTGAGGGTAGAGGAGGCCAAATTGTTGTTGACTTCCGCTCGCCTGTCTTTCCTCCCTTCTTTGAATCTGGCTCCGCAAGGAACCATAACCAAAATGGAAAATACGGGGTATGTAAAAGCCTATACCTTGCCGGCGGCAGCCAGCTGGGAAGTCGATTTGTTTGGTAAACTATTGAATGCGAGCCGCGGGCAGAAAGCCGCTTATTTGCAGAGCCAGTACACGCAGCAAGCGATACGCTCGCAGCTGATCGGCGGAATCGCCAATGCCTACTTCACTCTGTTGATGTTGGACCGCCAGGTGGAGATTACTTCCAAGACGGTAGATATCTACAAAGAAAATGTGCGGGCTATGGAGGCGATGAAGGTTGCCGGCATGACAACAGAAGCCGCAGTCGTCCAGATGCGTGCCGTGTACCATCAGGTATCCGGTTCGTTGATCGAACTGAAGCGTCAGGTGCGTGAAGTGGAGAACTCCTTATCTGTATTGCTAGCGAAAGCACCGCAGCCCATCGACCGCAGTACGCTTGAAGACCAGGTGATGCCAGAAGAGCTGATGGCTGGTGTTCCTTTGCAGTTGTTGGAAAACCGTCCGGATGTGAAGGTGGCCGAGATGACATTGGCCAGCGCTTATTATACGACCAATAAGGCCCGTGCCGCTTTTTATCCGGGAATCAATATTACGGCGACAGCCGGTTGGACGAATGGTTCGGGTGTTACGGTTTCCAATCCGGGACAGTTTATGTTTCAGGCGTTGGCTTCGTTGGCACAGCCTATCTTTAACAATGGTAAGCTGGTGGCCAACCTGAAAATCTCAAAAGCGGAAGAACAGATTGCCAAGATGAACTACCAGCAGACGATTCTGGAAGCGGGAAAGGAAGTGAGTGACGCTTTGCATCTTTATGATGCTACCAATAGAAAACTTATCCAGGACAAGGCTCAGATAGAAGAGTTGGAAAAGGCGGTAACCTATACTAATGCTTTGTTCCAATCCGGACAGTCCACTTATCTGGAAATTCTTTCTGCCCAGCAGAGTCTGCTCAGTGCGCAGTTGACGGAAGTCTCCGACAATGTCCAGCGTATGCAGGCTGTTATCAATTTATATAGTGCCGTCGGTGGCGGAAGAGAGTAAAAAGCAATTGACAATTTAAAAGGAGATTATTATGATTAGTCCGTTAGCTTATGTAGATGCAAGCGCGAAGTTAGGAGCGAACGTAACCGTCCATCCGTTTGCATACATCGATAAGAATGTAGAAATCGGTGATGACTGCGAGATCATGCCTCATGTCAGTATCATGAGTGGAACCCGTATGGGAAAGAGGAACCGCATCTTCAATGGTGCTGTCATTGCTGCCGAACCGCAGGATTTTAACTATAAGGGAGATATACGATCGTCGAAATCGGAGATGACAATGTGATCCGTGAAAACGTAGTGATCAACCGTGCGACCAATTCTGGCGGGAAGACGATTATCGGTAATGGCAATTTCCTGCATGAAGGCGTGCATGTTTCCCACGACACGCATATCGGTAATCACAGTGTGTTCGGATACGGGAGCAAGATTTCCGGCAACTGCATGATTGAAGATTATGTGATTTTCGGAGGTAACGTGCTGGTGAGCCAGGGATGTCGTGTCGGAACCTGGTCGATGACGCAGACCGGTTGCCGCTTCCGCAAGGATGTGCCTCCTTATATCGTGGCTGCATTGGAGCCGACGACCTATTACGGGGTAAACTCCGTAATCCTGATGCATGAAGGCATGAGCGAAAAGATCGTAAAACATATCAGTCATGCTTACCGTATCATCTATCAAGGTAACGCCAGTATATTCGATGCCTTGCTGATGATTAAGGACCAGGTGCCGATGAGCGACGAAATCCAGCATATCATCGACTTCATCAGTGCTTCGAAATTGGGCATCATCAAATAAAATAGGATTATCCGACAGAAAAGAAAGAGTTGTTCTTTATGGAGCAGCTCTTTTTTTATTTATCTTTGTTGAGTTTTATATTCTCAATGTCTAATCTAAAAATGAAATGTAACATGAAAAACTTATTTAAATCGTTTGTGGTTCTTTTAGCAGTTATGGCTGCTGTCCCTTCTTTTGCGCAAAAAGCGAATAACACGTTGACTGAAAAAGAAAAGAAACAAGGTTGGACTTTGCTGTTCAACGGGAAAGATTTTACCGGTTGGAGACAATGCAACAATACCGGTATGGCCCCGAACTGGGTAATCGAAGACGAGGCGATGAAAGTCTTTACCGCTCCGGGCAAAAAACCTGGACACGGTGCAGGAGGCGATATCCTGTATAAGGAAAAGAAGTTCAAGAACTTTGAGCTATCTGTAGATTGGAAAACCAGTAAAATGGGAAATTCAGGTATCTTCTATTATGTACGCGAAGTTCCGGGCAAACCGATCTATTATGCAGCTCCCGAAGTACAGGTTCTGGATAATGTGGATGCAACCGACAACAAGCTGGCAAACCACCTTGCCGGTTCTTTGTATGATATGCTCCCTGCCGATCCGAAAACGGTAAAACCTGCCGGCGAATGGAACACGATCGTGATCAAGGTGAAGGATGGCAAAGTGACGCATACCCAGAATGGAAAGAAGGTCGTTCAGTATACTTTGTGGAGCAAAGAATGGGATGATATGGTTGCCAATAGCAAATTCAAAGATTTCCAAGGCTTCCAGGAAGGCATTTCCCATGAAGGGTATATCGGCTTGCAGGATCATGGTTATCCGATCTGGTTCCGCAATATCAAGATTCGGGAATTGAAGTAAGTTATGGTTTAAATCTGCTAATTTAAGTGACAATTGGCATGCTTCTATTGCCAAACAGCCTGCTCATAGACCTTTTGCCTTTAGTCGAAAACCTTTTCGCCCTTGGTCAAAAGCCCTTTCGACACAGGTCAAAAACCTTTTCGACTAAGGGCGAAAAGGTAAGGAGTGGTAGAAATAGCTGTTAATACCTGTGTATTTGTTGATTAATTGATATTGTAGTATCCTTGTTTTTCATTTAATATATATAGGTGGATGTGAAGATGGGGGCATGGCCAACCCGAATCTGGGCGAGACAGGTGAAGGCAAATTTTTGAGGTGAAGGCAGTCCGGTTGTCTGCCTTCACCCTTGTATGACATGATAATCGAAAGGTGTCAAAGGTGGGTGAAGTTGAAATGATTCATATCTGCCTAAAAATGAACTTATATCATTTAATATGAACTATAAGATGGAGAAGGTGTATAGACAAAAGAAGGTGTGTCAAAATTCTCACCTTCTTTTTTATGCCCAAAGCCCCGACTTT
>ERZ772819.1819-NODE-1819-length-16615-cov-4.538949_pt1 | contig 16615 bp, 17 predicted proteins | sample MGYA00580860_ERZ772819 | MGnify/ENA primary metagenome ERZ772819 (study PRJEB29015, sample SAMEA2737683) | human gut metagenome | biome: human gut; feature: human-associated habitat; material: faeces | place: China | collected 2012 ...
AACTCTTTTATATTCTTATTAAAAAATATTAAAAATGTCCTATTTATGCGGATTACTGGATTGTGAAAAACCTGTTGAAAGCGTTTTTTATAGAATTAGTATATATAAAAATAAATACAGTAATTATCAAGTTTTTCTTGACTTTATAATGTTTACACAATATAATCAGTTCTGTGTTTTGAAATTTTTTATATGAAAATATTCTTACCATAATAAACTACAATGGTAATGAAGGAGGTGCATAGACTATGAAGATGACATTTCAGCCAAAGAACAGACAGAGATCTAAGGTTCATGGATTCAGATCAAGAATGAGTACTGCAGGTGGAAGAAAAGTTTTATCAGCAAGAAGAGCTAAGGGTAGAAAGAAACTTTCAGCTTAATTAATATTTTCTTGATTTTGTTGGCAGATGGGAGTTTCTCATCTGCTTTTTTCAGATTATATTAATATTAAATTTAAGCAACATTTTAATTAATAAGAATGGTGAATGGTATGAAATATAAGGATTTTGAAACATTAAGAAGTAATCAGGAATTTAAAAAGGTGTACAACAATAAGAAGTCTTTTGCTAACAAGAATCTTATAATGTATATTTCTGAGAATGGAACGGGTACTAAACGATTAGGTGTATCTGTGAGTAAGAAGGTCGGGAATAGTATTGTCCGACACAGACTGGCAAGACTGATAAGAGAGGCATTCCGCCTTAGTACAGACTGTATACCCGATGGATATGATTATGTTGTCGTAGCCAGAGCCAGTTTGAAAGATAAGGGTTTTTTTGAAACTAAGGAATCAATGATTCATTTATTGAAACTTCATAAGCTTTATAAGCAGAATTAAATAGGCGGTTAATATGAAGGATATAAAGATTAAGTTAAAGAATGCGGGCAAGTTCATAGTTCTTAAGATGATAAGATTATATCAGCTCGCAATATCTCCTTATAAAGGAGGAAAATACTGCAGCTTTATTCCAACATGTTCGCAATACGCGATTGAAGCTATTGAAATGTATGGAGTTTTCTTAGGTGGGTGGTTGGCACTTAAAAGAATATTAAGGTGCAATCCATTTAATAAGAACGCTTATGGCTTTGATCCTGTGCCAGTAGGCAGATATGGGAAAAGAAAAAAGCAATAAACAACTGAATATTTGGATAGTGCTATATTATGCGGAGGTGACAATTTGAGTATTATTAAGCCAATTGCACAGTTACTTGGTTACATTTTAGACATCCTTTTCAAGGGTCTTAATGCAATAGGAATTGGTAATATTGCAATAGCAATCATTATTTTTACTCTGCTTGTTAAAATGTTAATGCTTCCATTACAGATTAAGCAGCAGAAGATGACTAAGTTACAGTCAGTTATGAACCCGGAGATAAAAGCTATTCAGGAGAAGTATAAAGGAAAGAACAGTGATACTGTTGCTATGCAGAAGATGCAGGCAGAAACTAAGGCTGTTTATGAAAAATACGGTGTTTCACAGTGGGGAAGCTGTGTACAGCTTCTTATCCAGATGCCTATTCTTTTTGCTCTTTACAGAGTTTTCCAGCAGATACCGCTTTATATTTCACAGATTAAGGTACTTTTCCTTAATATACTTGGACTTAATGGTGCTGATGGTATCTCATCTGTATCAGGATATGCTGATACACTTAATGAGATATATGGCAGAACTGTTGACTGGAGTAATACAAGTACAGCTGTAACAACACTTAATTCATTCACTTCAGACCAGTGGACTAAGTTAAAAGAAGCATTTCCAGCATTTTCTGATATGATTACACAGAATCTTGATAAGATTAACCATATGAACACTTTCTTAGGTGTTAATATGTCTCAGAACCCAGGTTTTGGTCTTCATATAGCTATATTAATTCCAATTCTTGCAGGTGTTACACAGTTTATATCTGTTAAGGTTTCACAGGCTGGCATGGAGCAGCCTGACAGTGATAATCCAGCAGCAGCATCTATGAAGATGATGACTTATTTCATGCCACTTATGTCAGCATTTCTTGCAATAAGTCTTCCTTCAGGTCTTGGTGTTTACTGGATTGCAACTGCTGTTATACAGACAATCCAGACTATCTTTATTAACAGATATTACGATAAAATTGGAACAGATAAGATTGTAGAAAAGAATGTTGAAAAACGTAATAAGAAGAGAGCCAAGAAGGGACTTCCAGCAGAAACTATCGTTAAAGGTGCTTCTGTAAGTACTAAGAATGTGAATAATAATAAGAATTCTTCTGCTTCTTCAAGTGCTGACAGAGCAAAGAAGCTTCAGGAAAGAAAAGAAGCTAACGATAAGAAGATACAGGAATTAAAGGAAGCCGCAGCAGCAAGCGGTAAGGCAGCTAAACCAGGAAGTCTTGCTGATAAGGTTGGTATGGTATCAAGATACAATGAGGTCAACGATAAAAGAAAATAGAGAGGGTTAAGTAATGGAATATATTGAAGTTACAGGAAAATCTGTTGAAGAAGCTATAACTAATGCCTGCACTAAGCTTGGTATTCCAAGTGATAAGCTTGATTATGAAGTTATAGACAAAGGTAATTCAGGATTTTTAGGAATATTTAATTCTAAGCCTGCAAAGATTAAAGCAAGAGAAAAACAGGAAGAACCAGAAGTTAAGTCTGTTGAGACTCCTAAGAAGTCAGAAGAACCAGTTCATGTTGAAAAGAAATTTGAAAAGAAGACTGATGATTTAAAAAAGGCAGAGCCTAAGAAGGAATTCAAGTCTGAACCTAAGAAAGAGTTCAAAAAGGAACACAAGCCTGCTGATAATCACAAGAATGCAGAAGTTAAGGAAGCTCCTAAGGCTGAAGCACAGCCAAAGGAAGAGCCTTTTACAGAAGAACAGAAGGAAGTTATCAGAAAAGATATCAAAGCATTTCTTGACAGCATGTTTGGTGCTATGAGCATGGAAGTTAAGGCTGATATTACATTTGACGATGAAGAAAATAGCGTTAATGTAGATCTTTCTGGAGATAACATGGGTGTTCTTATCGGTAAGAGAGGACAGACACTTGATTCTATCCAGTATCTTACAAGTCTTGTAATTAACAAGAACAGTGAGAAGTATGTAAGAGTTAAATTAGATACAGAGAACTATAGAAAGAGAAGAAAAGAAACTCTTGAGTCTCTTGCTAAGAACATTGCATACAAGGTTAAGAGAAGCAGAAGACCTGTTTCACTTGAGCCTATGAACCCATATGAAAGAAGAATTATTCATTCAGCACTTCAGGCAGATAAGTTTGTTTCTACAAGAAGTGAGGGTGAAGAACCTTTCAGACATGTTGTTGTTTATCTTGAAAGAGAGAATAATAACAGATATAACAGATAATTAGATATATGATTTTATTAAATGCTGTGGTATTATTATCACAGCATTTTTTATATGGAGGATGGAAATGGAGGATACAATAGCAGCTATATCTACAAGTACAGTGTCAAGCGGTGGAATTAGTATTGTAAGAATAAGCGGTCCTGATGCAATTATTATTGGAGATAAAGTTTTTAAGTCAAAAAAGAATATTAAGCTTGCAAATGTACAGAGTCATACGGTACATTTTGGAAATATATGTGATAACGGTAATGAAATTGATGAAGCACTTGTAATTGTAATGAAAGCTCCTAACACTTATACAAGAGAGAATATTGTTGAGATTGACTGTCATGGCGGTATTCTTGTTACTAAGAAGGTGTTAGAGGCGGTACTTAACGCTGGTGCAAGGCTTGCAGAGCCTGGTGAATTTACAAAGAGAGCATTTCTTAATGGAAGAATTGACCTGTCACAGGCGGAGGCTGTTATTGATATTATTAATGCAAAGAATGATTATGCTCTGAAGTCATCTGTTAATCAGTTAGATGGTAAGTTATCTGAAAAGATTAAGAATATAAGAGAGATAATATTGAATAATGTTGCATTTATTGAGGCTGCACTTGATGATCCAGAACATTTTGATATAGATGCTAATGTAGATAACCTTAAAAATGATGTGGAAAACTGTCTTAATAATGTGGATAACTTGTTAAAAACATGCGATAATGGCAGAATCATGCATGATGGCGTGCGTACAGTCATTTTGGGGAAAACTAATGCAGGAAAGTCAAGCCTGCTTAATGTACTTGCAAGAGAAGAGAGAGCAATTGTTACTGATATAGAAGGAACTACGAGAGATACTCTTGAAGAAATGATTAATCTGTCTGGAATTACTCTTAATCTTATTGATACTGCAGGAATCAGAAAAACTGATGATGTTGTTGAAAGCATTGGGGTTAATAAGGCTAAGAAGCTTGCAGAAATCGCTGATCTTGTAATATATGTAGTTGATTCTTCAAGAGTACTTGATGATAATGATTATGAGATTATGGAACTTATCAAGGATAAGAAGGTTCTTGTAATACTTAATAAAGCTGATCTTGCACAGGTTACAACAGCAGAAGATATTAAGAAAATAATCAATTGTGAGACAGTTACTATATCTGCAAAGCAGGAAACAGGAATTGAAGAACTTGAGGAAACTGTTAAAAGTATGTTCTTTAATGGTGAAGTTAAGTTCAATGAAGATGTATATATTACAAGTACAAGACATAAAGAACTTTTAAAGAAGGTTGAGAACAGCTTAAAGCTTGTACTTGATGGAATTGATAACATGGTAAGCGAAGATTTCCTTACTATTGATTTAATGGCTGCATATGAGAATCTTGGTCTTATAATAGGAGAGGAGATTGAAGATGATCTTGCCAACAGAATTTTTTCAAAGTTCTGTATGGGTAAGTAATGCAGGTTGATAAGGAGAAGTAATATGCCTAATATTAGAGAAGAATATGATGTAGTTGTAGTAGGTGCTGGTCACGCAGGTTGTGAGGCTGCCCTTGCTGCTGCAAGAATGGGACTTGAAACAATTATATTTACAGTAAGCGTTGAAAGTATAGCAATGATGCCTTGTAATCCTAATATAGGAGGAAGTTCTAAGGGACATCTTGTAAGAGAAATAGATGCTCTTGGTGGCGAGATGGGAAAGAATATAGATGCTACATTTATACAGTCAAAGATGTTAAATGCATCAAAAGGTCCTGCGGTTCATTCACTCCGTGCACAGGCTGACAAGTCCGATTACAGCAGAAGAATGAGAAATGTGCTTGAGAATACTGAGCATCTGCATATAAGACAGGCAGAGGTTTCAGAGATTATTGTTAATGATGGAAAAATTGGTGGTGTAAAGACTGTTTCTGGTGCAGAATACATAGCTAAAGCAGTTGTTTTATGTACAGGAGTATATCTTAAGGCAAGATGTATATATGGTGATGTAAGCTATCATACAGGTCCTAATGGATTACAGGCTGCCAATCATCTTACACAGTCACTTATTGATAATGGAATTGAAGTGAGAAGATTCAAGACGGGTACACCTGCCAGAGTTGATAAAAGGTCAGTGGATTTTTCTAAGATGACAGAGCAGTTCGGTGATAAGAGAGTTGTGCCATTTTCATTTGAAACAGACCCTGAGAGCATACAGAAAGAGCAGGTAAGCTGCTGGCTTACATATACTAATGAAGAGACACACAAGATTATTATGGATAATCTTGACCGTTCACCTCTTTATTCAGGAGATATCCACGGAACAGGCCCAAGATACTGTCCATCAATTGAGGATAAGGTTGTAAGATTTGCAGACAAAGACAGACATCAGGTATTCATTGAGCCAGAGGGCTTGTATACTAATGAAATGTATCTTGGTGGAATGAGCAGTTCAATGCCTGAGGATGTGCAGTATGCAATGTATAGAACAGTTCCTGGTCTTGAGAATGTCCGAATAGTAAGAAATGCTTATGCTATTGAGTATGACTGTATTAACGCTGTTCAGTTAAAGTCTTCTCTTGAATTCAAGAAGATTGAAGGATTATTTGCTGGTGGACAGTTTAATGGAAGCTCAGGATATGAGGAAGCTGCTGCACAGGGAATTGTCGCGGGTATCAATGCGGCACTTTTCGTTAAGAAGGAAGAACCACTTATACTTGACCGTTCAGAAAGTTATATAGGAGTTCTTATAGATGACCTTGTAACTAAGGAAACAGCAGAGCCTTACAGAATGATGACAAGCCGTGCAGAGTACAGACTTATATTAAGACAGGATAATGCAGATATAAGACTTACTAAATATGGTTACAGAGTCGGACTTATAAGCAAAGAAAGAATGAACCGCCTTACCCGCAAGATTCAGCTTATAGATGAAGAAATTGAGCGTGTTAAGTCAGTTAATATAGGAACTGGAAGTGAAGTACAGAAGGTACTTACAGATAACGGAAGTACAGAGCTTACAACAGGTGCTACACTTGCAGAACTTATAAGAAGACCGGAGCTTTCATATGATGTTCTTGCTCCAATTGATAAGCACAGACCAGAGTTGCCTTGTGATGTATGTGAGCAGGTTAATATTAATCTGAAATACGAGGGATATATAGACAGACAGTTAAGACAGGTTGAACATTTTAAAAAGCTTGAAAATAAGCTTATACCAGACAGCCTTGATTACTTAGAAATAAGCGGATTAAGAAAAGAGGCTATGCAGAAGCTTGATAAATTCAGACCTCGTTCAATTGGACAGGCTTCAAGAATATCAGGTGTTTCGCCTGCTGATATATCAGTGCTTCTTGTTTACCTGGAGTCTCTTAGAAGAAAGCATTAATCATTGATAAGGAGAAATGTATGATAAATGAAACATTTAAGAATAATCTGAATTCTATAGGTATTGAGCTTACAGACAGACAGTACGAGCAGTTTGATATGTATTATAAGCTGCTGGTTGAATGGAATAGCTTTATGAATCTTACTGGAATTACAGATTACGAAGAAGTTCTTTTAAAGCATTATGTTGACAGTCTCGTGTTAGATATTGAAAAAATAGGACATAAAAAGAAAGAGATTTCTCTTATTGATGTTGGAACAGGTGCTGGTTTTCCGGGGCTTCCGTTAAAAATAGCACATCCACAGCTTAATGTAGTTCTGCTTGATTCACTTAATAAAAGAGTAAAGTTTCTTAATCAGGTAATAGAAGAACTTGGACTTACAGGAATAGAAACAGTTCATTCAAGAGCAGAGGATGGTGGAAGAAATAATGACTTAAGAGAACATTTTGATGTAAGTGTTTCTCGTGCTGTTGCTAACTTAGCAACTCTTGTGGAATATAACCTTCCATTCGTAAAGGTTGGTGGATATTTTGTGGCATATAAGTCAGGAGATATTGATGAAGAATTAGTAAATGCTAAGAAAGCAGTCAGTGTTCTTGGCGGAACGATAGAAGAAGTGAAGAAATTTCAGCTTCCTGGTACTGATATTGACCGTTCTTTAGTATATATCAAGAAGATTAAGCCTACATCTGGAAAGTTTCCAAGAAAAGCGGGACTTCCTTCTAAAGAACCAGTTGCGTAAGCAGTATGTATACACATTATAGTATAAAGAAAACCCACATTATTCACATAAAATGATTAGTAAATCATCATATTGTGGATAATATGGGTTTATTTTTGGTTAACCGTTGATTATCAGGATTTCATGAAAATATCTCATAAGGGATAACTAATTAAGAAAAATCTCAGCCTGTCTTACGAATTCAGTCGGCTGTTCAACCTGTGGAAGCTTCTTGGCATCCTGAATCATAACATTTTCAATTGCTGGATTGATGTGGATATATTCATCAATAACGTCATTATTATTGTGCATACCGTTAATCATGTATATACAGTTATCAAGCTCAGAAAGTGCTTTTGAGATAGTAACAGTAGTAAAGTTACATTCAGTGCTGATAAACAGATATTTGGCTGAAGCATCACCAAGATGTGCATTCTCATGGCATGCATTGATATAATCAGCCGGAATTCTTCCATCTATAAAATTTTTTGAAAGAAGCTTTCTAAGAGATGGTCTGTTAAACAGAATGTTGTATACAGAAGTTCCAATAACAGGCACATTTAAAATGTGTCTTCTTATTCCACTTAAGTTATCAGGCCCTTTAAGAGCATCTTCAACTGATAAAGGAGAAACAAGAATAATCTTATTAAACAGTGCATGATTATTAAATGCAGCCATTATCACAATTGGTGTTGAGCCTGCTGTAGCAACAACATCAGTCTTGGAACGAATAACATTGAGCACGAAATCATTGATAAGCTGTGTATACATAAATGTTGTATAAGTAAGATTAGGTTTATCAGAATGACCACATCCCAATAAATCAATAGCGTAAACCTTGTGATTCTTAGCAAAACTGTTTATAGTCTGTTCCCATTCGTAGCTTGAACTGTAAGAATTAAGATCGTGTATAAGTAAAAGTGGAGAACCTGAGCCGGCAGTTATATATGCAATATTGCCGAACTTCCACTGATAATTGCTTCTTATTCTTTTACCTGTATAATTATTAGCGGTTGATGATTTGAATATTATGCTGTTAATCAGGTGTGTAGTAGTAATAACAGCAGTTCCCATACCTACTGCCAGTCCTATTTTTTGCCATTTATTCATAATAGATGCCTCCTGAATTTCCCGAAAGAAAATGTTCTAACGCACTTATAGATAAAATTATTATATTCCATTACTATTTTTCCTCTCTTTTTAGTTGTTCCAAATATATTAACAATACAGATATATCAGCTGGTGAAACCCCTGATATTCTTGAGGCTTGCCCTACAGATACTGGTTTTATTTTATTTAATTTTTGTCTTGCTTCTAAGCATAATCCTTTTATTTCGCTATAATCTATTTCTTTTGGTAATAATTTATTTTCTAATTTTTTAAATTTTTCAACTTGTTGATTTTGTAAATTAATATATCCTTCATATTTTACTTGTATTTCAACCTCTTCTTGTTCTTCTTCTGTCAATTCCGGTCTTGATATATCAACATTTTCGAAATCTTTATATGATAATTCTGTTCTTTTAAGTAAATCTGAAAGTTTTGTTCCTCCAGTAATCTCATTTGTTCCTTTTTCTCTTAATATATTATTTACCTCATCTGTTGCTTTTATTGTTAATTTTTTTACTCTTTCTATTTCTTTTTCAATATTTTCACGTTTTTTACAGAACTTTTCATATCTTTCTTCTGAAATCAAACCAACTTCATGCCCTATTTCAGTTAATCTTAAATCTGCATTATCTTGCCTTAAAAGTAGCCTATATTCAGCTCTAGAGGTCATCATTCTGTATGGTTCATTAGTACCTTTTGTAACAATATCATCTATTAAAACTCCGATATATGCATCTGAACGATGTAAAATAACAGGCTCTTTATTTTGTAATTTTCTTGCTGCATTAATTCCTGCTATAAGCCCTTGAGATGCAGCCTCTTCATAACCAGATGTTCCATTTATTTGTCCTGCAAAGAACATACCATCTATAGTTTTATATTCTAAAGAAAGTTTTAGTTCTGATGGGTCAATACAATCGTACTCTATAGCATATGCTGGTCTTGTAAATTCAGCATTTTCAAGGCCCTTAATTGATCTATACATTTCTATTTGTACATCTTCTGGTAATGACGAACTCATTCCTTGAATATACATTTCATCTGTATCTAATCCAACAGGTTCAACAAATATTTGATGTCTTGGTTTATCGCTAAATCTTACCACTTTATCTTCTATTGAAGGACAATATCTTGGTCCTGTTCCTGTAATTTCTCCACCATATAAAGGTGAACGATGTAAGTTCTTCCTTATTATTTCATGTGTTTTTTCATTTGTATATGTTAAATAACAATCTACTTGATTTAATTTATCTATTTTGTCTTCAAAAGAGAAAGGTATTATATTTTTGTCTCCTTTTTGTACTTCCATTTTAGAAAAATCTATACTCTTTCTGTTTATTCTTGCTGGTGTTCCAGTTTTAAATCTAATTAAATTAATTCCTTTACTTTTCAAATTTGCAGATAATTTGTTAGCTGGAAATACTCCATCTGGTCCACTTTCTTGTGAAAATTCGCCAATAAATATCTTACCTTTCAAATAAGTTCCTGTAGCAAGTATTACAGATTTTACTCTATAAATAGCCCCTATACTTGTTTCTACATATGTAACTTTTCCGTTTTCTACACCAATATCAACTATTTCTGCTTGTTTTATCTCAAGATTTTCTTGTTTTTCTAATGTATGTTTCATTTCCATTTGATATCTTTTTCTATCTGCTTGTGCTCTTAAAGAATGAACCGCTGGCCCCTTAGATGTATTTAACATTTTTATTTGTATCATAGTTTTATCAATATTTTTTCCCATCTCTCCACCAAGAGCATCTATCTCTCTAACTAAATGTCCTTTTGAGCTTCCGCCTATATGTGGATTACATGGCATATTTGCAACAGCTTCTAAGCTTATAGAGAAAATTAAAGTTTTCATTCCCATACGTGCTGCAGCAAGTGCTGCTTCACATCCTGCATGCCCTGCGCCAATTACTGCTACATCATATTCTCCTGCTTCATATTTCATTTTATTACCTCTTTTCAGTTTTATATGGAACAAGAAATTTGTTTCGGTTTATTTTTACAAAACGTTTATTCTTGTTTTTCTTTATTTTAAATTTATTTTTATTTTATATTTCATATGTAAAATTACATTATTTCTATTTTTAAATTGTTTATATCTCGTTTTCAGAGCTTGCATTTGTATTATTTTCCTAAGCAAAATTTTTTAAAAATTTCATTAATTATATTTTCAGAAACATTTTCTCCTGTAATATTTCCTAAATTTTCTAAAGCATCTTTTATGTTAATTGAAATAATATCTATAGGCAAATTATTTTTTAATGTATTAATTGCATCTTCTATATTTTTATTTGCTTTTTTTATTAATTCTTTATGTCTAATATTTGTTATTATAAAGCTATTGTCTTCTTCAATATCATTAAATTTAAATATTTCTGCAATTTTATTATACATTTCTTCTATTCCTTGTTTATTTAAAGCTGACATTTCTATTATATTTTTGTATTTTAATATTTCTTCTGGAATATTAACCTTATCTACTAAATCAATTTTATTTAAAACAATTATAGATTTTTTATTTCCTATAATATCTAGTATCTTTTTATCTTCTTCATCCAATTCTTTTGTTATATCAAATATTGCAATAATTAAATCTGCAGTTTCTGCAACTTCTTTTGCCTTTTTTATTCCTATTTTTTCTACTTCATCTTTTGTATTTCTTATTCCAGCAGTATCTATTATTCTTATTGGAATTCCATCTATTTCAAGAAATTCCTCTATTGTATCTCTTGTTGTACCTTCATATTCTGTAACTATTGCTCTTTCTTCTTTAAGCATTGCATTTAGAAGTGATGATTTTCCTGCGTTTGGCTTACCTATAATTGCAACTTTTATTCCATTTTTTATTATTTTACCATTATCAAATGATTTTTCTAATTTATTTAAATCATTATAAATATCTGTAAGTTCTCTTGTTGCTTTGTTATAGCTTACATCTTCTAAATCATACTCTGGATAATCTATATTTGCATCTATATCAACCATCATATCAATTAATTTTTTTCTTATATTTGAAATTCTTTTAGATAAATATCCTTGTAATTGATTTATAGATTCTTTTGTTTCTATTTTTGTTTTAGCATTTATTACATCTATTACAGCTTCTGCTTGTGATAAATCTATTCTACCATTTAAAAATGCTCTTTTGGTGAATTCTCCTGGTTCAGCTAATTCTGCACCATTTTCTATACACAATTCTAAAATCTGTTTCATTACAATATTTCCGCCATGTGAGTTTATTTCACACATATTCTCTGTTGTATAACTCTTAGATTCTTTAAAATATGATACTAAAACTTCATCTACTATTTCATTATTTTTATTTTTTATATGTCCATATTTAATTGTATATCCTGGTATATCTTCAATATTTTTTTTATTTTTTTGTACAAATATTTTATCTAATATTTTAAAACAATTTTTTCCACTCATTCTTATAATTCCAATTCCACCAACTCCGAGGAGCCGTAGATATTGCGACTATTGTACTCATATAAATTCTCCTTTAAAAAAAGTCAAAGTTCAAATCAAATACACATAAAAATGTATCTAAAAAACTGAACTTTGACTTCTGTTTTTTTATTTATTTTTTATTTCTATTACAACTCTTCTGTTTGGTTCTCTTCCAATACTGTGTGTTATAACTTTTGGATTTTCCTGTAACTTATCATGTATTATTTTTCTTTCGAAAGCACTCATAGGTTCTAAAGTAATTGATTTTTTATTTTTTAATGCTGTTTTTGATACTTTAACTGCTAAATCTTGTAAAGCTTTTATTCTTTTATTTCTATATCCTTCTATATCAAATACAATTCGATATTTTTCTTCAATTCCTTTATTCCCTATTCTGCTTACTAATGTTTGAAGAGCATTTAAAGTTTCTCCTCTATACCCTATTAGATTATTTAAATTTTCTCCAGTAACATTAACTCTAACTCTGTTTTTTTCATTTAATATTTCAAAATTAATATTTTCTAAATTTATTTGTTTAAAAAATTTATTTAAAAATCCGGAGATATTCTCTTCAATTTTTTTAAATGTTTCCTCAGTAATTTCAACTTCTTTTATACTTTTTTCACTGTTTTTTTCTTTTGGTTCCTCTTTTAATTTTATTTCAACCTTTACAGTTCTTGGTGCTAAAATACTAAAAAAGCTTTTTTTATTTTCATCTTTTATAATATTAATTTCAACATCATTTTTTTTAGCATTTAATTGTTTTAAACCTTTTTCAATAGCTTCAGCCGTTGTTTTTCCTTCGGAAATAATAGTTTTAGACATTTTATTTTTCCTCCTCTTTATCGAAAAATTTATTTAAAACTAATCTTTCAGCAATCATTAAAATATTATTTATTAACCAATACAAAGCAAGTCCTAGTGGTGCTATTATAGCTATAGATAAAGACATTATAGGCATAAATAAAGACATACTTTTATTTGCTTGTTCCATAGGGTCAATATCTTCTTCGTCATCTTTTTTTAAGGCTTTTTCTTCATTATTTTCTATAATAACATTTTCGCTATCTTCTTTTTTAGCATTTTGCATTTTCTTTTGTGTAGCATTTGTTATTTTTAAAGAAGCTATTGATGATATTACATATAATGCAGGAATTATATATACCTTCCAATCATTTAAACTTTGAGTTAATACTTTGCTTAAATCTAACCCTAAAAATTCCATATTTAATTGCACTTGTTCATTATCTTTTCCATATACTTGTATTATTTGAATTTCAGGATAATTTCCCTTACTTATATTTTGTTCTTGTCCTAATTTTTCTTTATAGCTATTTATTTCTTGAGAATCAACTTTTTTCATATATGTTAATGGACTACTAACTAAATAAAAAACGCTAAGCAAAATTATAATTTGCACAATAGAGCTTAAACATCCACTGAATGGACTCATATTCTCTTCTTTATACATTTTCATAACTTCTTGATTTAATTTTTCTGGATCATTTTTATATTTGAATTGTAGTTGTTTCATTTTATCCTGTAATTTAGCAGATTTCTTCATTGTTCTTTGTTGTTTTATAGATAGTGGAAGCATTATTAATTTTAATACTATACAAAATATAATAATAGCTATTCCATAGTTATTTACTAATTGATAAATAAAATTAAGTAAATATCCAAAAATATTTGCAAAAAAAGCAAACAATAAAATCACCTCATTTAATTAAGTGGATCATATCCACCTTTTGAAATAGGATTACATCTTAAAATTCTTTTAATTCCTTTAAAAATACCTTTAATTGCTCCATACTTTTCTATAGCCTGTTTCGCATATTCTGAACAAGATGGATAGAATTTACATTCTACCCCATTTTTACGAAAATATATTGATATATTTCTTTGGTAAAAAACAATTAACTTAATAAAAAATTTTTTCATAGTATCTCTGCACTCTTTAATATATTAACCATATCTTCCTTTACATTATAAAAATTTATTTTTTCAATGTTTTGATTTTTTCTGCATATAAAAACAATGCTATATCCTGTTTTCATATTTCTTTCAAGAAGTCTATAGTTTTCTCTTATTAATCTTTTTACTCTGTTTCTTTTTACAGCCTTTGCTAATTTAACACCAACGGCTATACCTATATAATTTTTTTCTTTATTATTTTTTTTTAAATAAATGTCAATACATTTTCCTTTATAGTATTTACCTTTTTTTAATATATTTTTAAAATGATAATTTTTTTTCAATGTATCCGTTTTTAACATTTTTCTCACCTTAATATTAACAAAGGCCACTTTTTATCGCGGCCTGTTAATTTTTATGAATTTTATGCAATTAAGCAGTCAATTTTTTTCTTCCTTTAGCTCTTCTTGCTTTTAATACTGCTCTTCCTGCTCTTGTTTTCATTCTTTTCATAAAACCATGTTCTTTACTTCTTTGTCTTGTTTTTGGTTGAAATGTTCTTTTCATCATTAGCACCTCCTATATCATTCAATTTATATATATAACCTTTTAGGATATTAACTTTCCCTAAGCATAAAGATTATACTCCATAACATATGAATTTGTCAATGCCTTTTCTTTTTTTATGTAATTTTTTTGTAATATAACAATTTATCCACATTTTTTTCCACATTTTACACAGAAAAAAAATTTTTTTTTATATTTTATTGACTATTATTGTATAATTTTGATATTATATAAATCTAATAGGAAATAGACATTTTCTAAATATATTGCATTTTTATGTATTTTATATTTCAAAAGTATTACAAAGTTTTCCACACTTGTTGAAAACTTTGTGGAAAACTTTTTTAAAAAATTTAATGTTTATGAAAGGATTTGAACAATATGTCATACGAAACAAAGGAACTTTGTACTAAAGCTAAGGAACTTCTAAAAAAAGAAATGACAAATATATCTTATGAAACTTGGATAAAAAATATAGAAATTCAAAAAATTACAAATGATACGATAACAATATTAGTTTCTGCAACATTTCATAAAGACACTTTAAAAAATAGATACTATGATTTGATTTTTAATACTTTTAAGTTTCTAACAAACAAAGAATATATAATAGAATTTCTTTCAATGGAAGATATTTCAAAAGATGAATCACAAGATGAATTAGAAAGTTTAAATCAATCTCAATCAAATAATTCAGCAATTAACACATCATTAAATCCCAAATATACTTTTGATACTTTTGTAGTAGGAAATAACAATAGATTCGCACATGCCGCATCTTTAGCAGTAGCAGAATCACCTGCAACATCTTATAATCCATTATTTTTATATGGTGGTGTTGGTTTGGGCAAAACTCACTTAATGCATGCAATTGGTAATAAAATCTTATCTAATGATCCTTCAGCTAAAATTCTATATGTTACTTCTGAAAAATTTACAAATCAGTTAATTAATGCTATTAAAGATGCAAAAACTGAAGCTTTTAGAAATAAATATAGATATGTTGATGTTTTACTTATAGACGATATACAATTTATTGCTGGAAAAGAAAGAATCCAAGAAGAATTTTTCCATACATTTAATACTTTACATGAAAACGGTAAACAAATAATTCTTTCAAGTGACCGTCCCCCTAAAGAAATTCAATTATTAGAAGATAGATTAAAGTCTCGTTTTGAATGGGGATTAATTGCAGATATTTCGAATCCAGATTATGAAACTCGTTTAGCTATTTTAAGAAAAAAAGCTGAAACAGATAATGTTGTTGTTGATGACGATATATTATCTAATATTGCTAATAGAGTTTCTTCAAATATTAGAGAACTAGAAGGTGTTTTTAATAAATTAGTTGCATTTTCAACTTTATCTAATGGTCCTATAACTATGGAAATGGCTGAAAAAGCAATAAACGATATATCTTCACAAAATAGCAATGTAATTTCTTCAGACTATATTCAAGAAGAAGTTGCAAAATACTTTAACATAAATAAAAAAGACTTAAAGAGTTCAAAACGTTCTAATAATATTGCTTATCCAAGACAAATTGCAATGTACTTGTGTAGAGAACTTGCAAATATGTCTTTTCCAAAAATAGGAGAAGACTTCGGCAACAGAGATCATACAACAGTAATGCATGGTTGCAATAAAATAGAAAAAGAAATTGAAAATAACACTAACACAAAACTAATTGTGGAAAGTGTGAAAAAAATGATTTTAGAAAAAAAGTCAAATAATTAAACGAATTCTTTGATTTTTTATAAACTTAGGTTTGCCGAAAAAAAATTTCAAAAACATAACCTAAGAATTACTTACGGAAGCAGTTCATTAGATATTCACATACAAAGTGTTAATTATGTGTATAAAAAATGTTGAAAACAATCTTTTCCACAATTAATTATTTTATTGTGGAAACCAATGTGAAAATTTCCACAATTTTCTTAACAAGTAAAAACATACGGCTAAAAAGGAATTATAAAGTTTTCCACCTAATTAACAACACCTAATACTATTGCTTCTATAATTATATATAATATATAAAAGGAGTTGACAAAAATGAAAATAGTTTGTGAAAAGGATAAAATCCTTAAAGCTATTAATTCCGTAGTGAAAGCTGTTGCTTCTAAAACAACAATGCCTATACTAGAAG
>ERZ772819.1828-NODE-1828-length-16560-cov-3.635262_pt1 | contig 16560 bp, 12 predicted proteins | sample MGYA00580860_ERZ772819 | MGnify/ENA primary metagenome ERZ772819 (study PRJEB29015, sample SAMEA2737683) | human gut metagenome | biome: human gut; feature: human-associated habitat; material: faeces | place: China | collected 2012 ...
TTCATGGACGGTGTGCCGTCATCCACCGGATACCGAACAGGCTGCCAGTTATCCGGACTGATGACAGCATATCTTGTTGCAAATCCTGAGCAGAAGCTTGAGGCGGCAGCAGCGGCAGTTTGTACGATGGGACTTGCCGGTGAGATTGGCTGGAGTTACATGCAGAAAGGTGACGGTAATTCTACCTATAGAAATAGAATTATTGATGCTATTTATAACATGACAAAAGAGCAGTTAGACGAAGGAGCAAAATATGAAGTGCGATAAAAAAGATTTGCTGCTTTATGCAGTGACAGACAGAAGTTGGCTGAATGGAGAGACACTTTACAGTCAGGTTGAGAAGGCACTGGAAGGTGGAGCTACATTTGTACAGCTTCGTGAGAAACATCTCGATCATGATGCTTTTCTTCAGGAGGCAAAGGAAATCAAAGATTTGTGTGCAAAGTACCAGGTACCGTTTGTGCTGGATGATGATGTGGAGCTTGCACTGGAAGTCGGCGCGGACGGAGTTCATGTAGGGCAAAGTGATATGGAAGCAGGAGATGTCCGGGCAAAGCTTGGTGAAGATAAGATTGTCGGAGTTTCAGCACAGACAGTGGAGCAGGCACTTCTCGCTCAGGAGCGCGGAGCAGACTATCTTGGAGTCGGAGCTGTATTTCCGACCAGTTCCAAAGATGACGCAGTAGAAGTTGACCATGAGATGGTAAAAGCAATTTGTGAGGCTGTAGATATTCCAGTTATCGCAATTGGCGGCATCACAAAAGATAATGTGCAGGAGTTGTCAGGCTGTGGACTTTGTGGAATCGCAGTTATCAGCGCTATTTTCGCAAAACCGGATATTAAGAAAGCGACAGAAGAGCTGAAAGCAGCCACTGAGAAGATGGTGAAAGCATGTTAGAAAATAAATCTGACGTGGAGAAAAATGCATCAGAGCAGAAATGTTGTGGAAAAGTTCCTGTACAGAATATGGGTGGTGTTATCTTAGACATAGACGGGACAGTTCTGGATTCTATGTCCATCTGGCAGGACGCGGGTGTGAGATACCTTGCGAGTCAGCAGATTGAAGCAGAGCCTGGACTTGCCGAGAAGATTTATTATATGTCTATCCCGGAGGCTGCATTATATATGCGGACACGCTATGGGCTTGAACAATCTGTAGAAGAAATCAGTCAGGGGATCAAAGATGTAGTGAGAGATTTCTATTATTACGAGGCGCCGTTAAAAGCCGGAGTAAAAGAATTTCTACAAAAAATGTCAGATAGAAAGATTCCGGTCGTGGCAGCAACAGCCAGTGATGAAGATCATCTGGAACATGCATTTACACGTCTTGGAATACGTCAGTATTTTGAACATATTTTTACATGCGCGCAGGCAGGAGCCGGAAAGCAGAGCCCGGCAGTCTATCATATGGCAGCAGGATATCTGGACAGGAATCCGGAAGAACTGTATGTTTTTGAAGATGCATTGTATGCGATACAGACAGCAAAACTGGCAGGATATCATACGGTTGGCGTGTATGACGAAGAAAGTAAAGAAGATCAGGAAATGATCCGCGAAGAAGCAGACATTTATATGGAAAGCTTCAAAGAGGCAGATATATTTTTCAAATAGAGTAAAAAAGGAAAGGTAAAATAATGAAAACAGCAGTAACAATTGCCGGAAGTGATTCCAGCGGTGGAGCAGGGATTCAGGCAGACATTAAGACAATGATTGCAAATGGCGTTTATGCGATGAGTGCAATCACAGCGTTAACCGCACAGAATACAACAGGTGTGACAGGGATTATGGAAGTGACACCGGAATTTCTAGGTGAGGAATTAGACAACATTTTTACAGATATTTATCCGGACGCAGTGAAGATAGGAATGGTATCTTCCAGTGCGCTGATTGAGAAAATTGCAGATAAACTGAAGGAGTATCAAGCAGAAAATATCGTTGTTGACCCAGTTATGGTAGCAACAAGTGGAGCGAAGCTGATCAGTGATGAGGCAATCGGAACTTTAAAGAAACGTCTTCTTCCAATTGCCAGTGTTCTGACACCGAATATTCCAGAAGCAGAAGTTCTGGCGGAAATGGAGATTCACTCAGCAGATGATATGATCGAGGCTGCAAAGAAAATCAGTGATACATACCACTGCGCAGTTCTCTGCAAGGGCGGACATAAGTTGAATGATGCAAATGACCTGCTTTATCGTGATGGTGATTATCGTTGGTTCAACGGAAAACGTATTGATAATCCGAATACACATGGAACCGGCTGCACACTTTCCAGTGCCATTGCATCGAACCTTGCAAAAGGATTTGATATGGACACATCCGTAGAGCGTGCAAAAGATTACATTTCCGGAGCGCTGGCTGCGATGCTGGATCTCGGAAAAGGAAGCGGACCTATGGATCACGGATTTGCAATTACGGGAGAATATAAGAAAGAAGCATAAAGAGGGACAGACATCATGGAAGAAAAAAGAACAGGTTTATTTGAAAATGGACTAATCTGGTTTGGAGCAGGCGTTTCTATTGCGGAGATTCTGACCGGAACTTATCTGGCACCACTTGGAATGGGAAAAGGACTTCTCGCAATTATCGTAGGACATATCATCGGCTGCCTTATGTTATTCCTGGCAGGTGTGATCGGTGGTAAAGTCAGAAAAAGTGCAATGGAAACTGTAAAAATGAGTTTTGGACAGAAGGGAAGTATTCTGTTTGCAGTGTTAAATGTGCTGCAGCTTGTGGGATGGACGGCGATTATGATTTATGATGGAGCACTGGCAGCAGATGGTGTCATGAATACCGGACGCTGGATCTGGTGCCTGGTCATCGGAGCGCTGATCATTCTGTGGATTGTTATTGGAATTACGAATCTTGGGAAAATAAACACGGTTGCTATGGCAGCATTATTTATCCTGACACTGATTCTTTGCAAAGTTATCTTCACAGGAAGCGGAGCTGGCGTACCATCTGATGACAGCATGACATTTGGTGCAGCAGTTGAACTTGCCGTTGCCATGCCATTATCCTGGCTTCCACTGATCAGTGATTATACAAGAGAAGCAAAAGAGCCGGTAAAAGCAACAGCAGTCAGCGCAATTACTTATGGTATTGTAAGCTGTTGGATGTATGTGATCGGAATGGGAGCAGCAATTATTACCGGAGAGTATGATATTGCGCAGATAATGCTAAAAGCAGGTCTTGGAATCGCCGGACTTCTGATCATCGTATTTTCAACAGTTACAACAACATTTCTGGATGCATATTCCGCAGGAATTTCCAGTGAAACCGTTGTGAACAAATGGAATGGAAAACATGTGGCAATCGTGGTAACTGTGCTTGGAACGATTGCAGCAATTGTATACCCGATGGATAATATTACAGATTTTCTGTATCTCATCGGTTCCGTATTTGCACCGATGATTGCAATCCAGATTGCAGACTTCTTCCTGCTGAAAATGGATAAGAGTAATCAGGCAGTGCATGTACCGAATATGATTATCTGGGTGATAGGATTTATCGCGTATCGAATTCTGATGAATATCGATATGCCGGTAGGAAATACACTGCCTGATATGGTGATCACGATTATTTTGTGCCTTATAGTAGGTAAACTATTTCCGGTAAGCAAAAAGCGGTAAGCCGTTTTCTTCCGGCAAGACTACTTTTCCTTGGATCAGTGGTCTTGCATACTGTATAAATGCTTCTGTGACATCGCAGCCGTCTTCGGTGATCCAGTGTGCAGGTACCGCTTTTTCCATGTTACAGATTTCATTTACATCGGCAGTTTCGTAGGAGAGCTCGTAAGGAAGATCACAGTTTCGGATAAATGTGATCATCTTGCCTGTCTCTCCTTTTAATGCAGCCTGAACACCAACGATTCCGGCATTTTCAGATTCATTTAAATCTGTAGCTGACAGGTATTCGCTGGAGCAGCGCTGGCATACATTCAACTCAATGGAGCGGACTTTTACGCCGATTCGTTCTTTGACCAGATTTTCCAGATATTTTCCAGAGCCGGTCAACATCTTATGACCAAAGGTATCAGTTCCAATATCACCGGCCAGTTCGCAGACAAAGGTTCCATTTTTGTCATGAATTCCTTCAGAGATGCATACAACTAAGTTTGGGGTTGTTTCCAGCATTTCCTGTACTTTTTTAAGAAATGCTTCCTGGTCAAATGCAGTTTCCGGCAGATAAATAAGGCGTGGGTTATCACCATCATATTTGCGGGCAAGGGCACTGGCGGCAGTGAGCCAGCCGGCGTGACGCCCCATAATTTCTACAATAGTGACAGATTTTTTGTTGTCATAAACACTTGCATCAATAGCAACTTCGCGGACCATGGAAGCAACATATTTTGCAGCACTTCCAAATCCCGGAGTGTGATCTGTGTGGACCAGGTCATTATCTATGGTTTTCGGAACACCGATAAAGCGAATATCGCTGTTGATCTTTTTGGCATATCGAGATAATTTACTTACAGTATCCATGGAATCATTTCCCCCAATATAGAAGAAATAACCGATACCATGCGATGTAAACTTGTTGAATAACAATGGATAAACAGGATCATTTAAATCTTCGGGAAGCTTGTAACGACATGACCCGAGGTAAGAGCCGGGTGTTGTACGGAGCAAGGAGAGTTCGTTCGTTTCAATGAGCGAACGCATATCCATCATATGTCCGTTTAAAAATCCTTCAATTCCATTAATCATACCGTATATTTCGTCGATTTCCTCAGTGTGTCTCATAGCTTCAGTGACTACGCCATACAGACTTCCGTTAATGACCGCAGTCGGGCCGCCGGATTGTCCGACAATCAGATTCTTTTTCATATGTGTACCTTCCTTTTGTTGAAAAATTATCAATTTTATCTCTACTATATCGAATCATAGCATTTTTTACAAGGAGATTGCAAAAAAGACACAAAAATTTTGGTTGGAAAAAGTGCATAGATGCTATATACTAAAAAAGATTCCTAAGGCTCTGCTTTGGGTAAGTAGTGACATAATAAGAAAGAAACTATAAATTCAAAAAGATGTGATATAAGGAGAAAGATGCATGAAATATATATCTTTTGCAATACCAAGTTACAATTCACAGGAATATATGTCTCACGCCATTGAGAGTATTCTTGTGGGCGGGGAAGACGTAGAGATTATAATTGTAAATGACGGATCTTCCGATGATACTTCTAAGATTGCACATGAGTATGAGGAAAAATATCCGACAATCATCAAGGCGGTGGATAAGGAGAATGGAGGCCACGGCGATGCTGTGAATTCAGGACTTACACATGCCACCGGAAAGTATTTTAAAGTTGTGGACAGTGATGACTGGGTAGATGCCGAGGCTCTTCGGAAGATTCTGGAATTTCTTAAGAAGCTGGAATCTGAAGATGAAGAGGTGGACATGCTCATTTCCAATTATGTTTATGAGAAAGTAGGAGCAACCCATAAGAAATGTATTCATTACCGTAATGTTCTTCCTCAGGATAAGATTTTCAAATGGGAAGAAATCGGACGGTTCCATCTGGATCAGTACATTCTGATGCATTCTGTTATTTATCGGACAGCGATGCTTAAGCTTAGCCAGTTAGAACTTCCAAAACATACATTTTATGTAGATAATATTTATGTGTATTATCCGTTGCCATTTGTGCGAAAAGTGTATTATCTGGATGTGGATTTTTATCGTTATTATATTGGAAGAGAAGATCAGTCTGTCAATGAGAAAGTTATGATATCCAGACTGGATCAGCAGATTTTTGTTACAAAGACAATGATTGATATGTACCAATTAAAAAATGTAAAATGTAAGAAACTGAGAAATTATATGCTTAATTATCTCGCAATCATGATGACTGTTTCTTCCATTTTGTGTATCCGGTCTAAGAAAGCAGAGAACCTGGAGAAGAAAAAAGAACTGTGGATATATTTGAAACAGAAGGATTTCAAGACATTTATGAAGATCCGTTACGGAATACTTGGACAGACCATGAACATTCCGGGAAGATCCGGACGAAAGATATCCTCTCTTGCGTACAGTGTGGCAAGAAGAATTATAGGATTTAATTAGGAAAAAGTATGAGAATGACACAAAAACAAAACATATTAACAAAAACAGGTATTGTAGCACTTCTTGCGTGTGTATGCTGTATTTTGTGGGGGAGTGCGATTCCGGTAATCAAGACAGGCTATCGTTTCCTGCATGTAGATTCTTCTGATATTGCAAGTCAGATTGTCTTTGCAGGAGTGCGATTCACGCTGGCAGGAATTTTGGTATTGATTTTTGCATCTATTAGAGAAAAGAAAGTGATGATTCCTGACAAAGAGATTTTAAAATATGCAGTTCCGGTATGCCTAGCTCAGACGGTAGGACAGTATTTCTTCTTTTACATAGGTGTTGCCAATACATCAGGAGTAAAAGGAGGAATCATTACCGGACTTGGAAACTTTATTGCAATTTTGTTGTCTTGCCTTGTTTTTCGGAATGAACGGATGACAAGAAGAAAAATTGCAGGATGTGTTCTGGGATTTGCCGGAGTTGTGGTAATTAATTTGCTGGGGAACTCTCTGGATATGGGATTTAAGCTGATCGGAGAGGGGGTTGTTCTGATCGCGCAGCTATCCTATGGAATTTCTACAGTGTTGATCAACCTTTTTTCCAGAAAAGTATCTCCGGTTGTATTGAGCGGAACGCAGTTTACGATGGGTGGAATCGTTCTGATGCTGATTGGAGCAGGAATGGGTGGACATCTGGAAAATGTTACTACAGGGGGTGTAGTAATTATATTTTATCTGGCAATGGTTTCAGCAGTGGCATATACACTCTGGTCCGTACTGCTTGCCTGGAACGATGTTTCCAAAGTTGCTATCTTTGGATTTGTGAACCCGCTTTGTGGCGTGATTTTATCAGCACTGATACTTGGAGAGGTGAAACAGGCATTTAATGTTGGGAGTCTGGCAGCATTGATTTTGGTGTGTGCCGGAATTTATATAGTGAACTGTAAAGAGAATAAGAGGGAATAATTGTACAGCCATGGAGCATACTACTTATAGAAGTAAGAAAGGAGTATGTACCATGGCTGTTGATTTTAGTAAAAGTAAGACAAGAGAAAATTTGATGCGGGCATTTGCAGGAGAGAGTCAGGCAAGGAATCGTTATACAATTGCGGCAAAGCAGGCGAGTCGAGATAATCTGTATTCCATTAGCCAGATTTTTTTATTTACTGCAGATCAGGAGCGGGCACACGCGGAAGTGTTTTATGAATTATTGAGAGGTCAGACAGAGCAGACGATTGAAATTTGTGGCGGGTATCCAGTAAATCTTGCAGAAAATGTGACAGATCTTCTGAAAAGTGCAGTGCATAATGAAATGCAGGAGTTTGAAGACGTTTATCCGGAATTTGCTAAAATTGCAAAAGAAGAAGGTTTTGATCAGGCATCAGGAGCATTTGACATGATCGCAAAGGTAGAAGCTGTGCATGGACGTCGCTTTGCGTTGCTTGCAGAACTGCTTGGGAAAAATCAGTATTTTGAAAATCCAGATGGAGGAGAATGGATGTGTATGAATTGCGGACATATTCAAAAAGGGAAAATGGCACCGCCTGTATGTCCAAGTTGTCATTATGATCGAGGTTATTTTATTCCGGTAGAACTGGCACCATATTTGATGCCTGAGCTCATATAGGGAGTAGAAATGCAGAGTCAGAAATTAGAAAATCTCTTGAATCAGGCATTGAATGCCACGGAAAGTGAACGTGAACGATCTCAGGAATTGAATGTAGGATATAATCCTGTGGACCAGATGTGGGAGTTGATTATCAAATATTCCGGTAATTTGGAGACAGTCCGACAGATTTCTGAGAGAGTCACAGAGCTGTTAAATGAATATGCTATTATTCATATACGTCAGTCACAGATACCGAATCTGGTGCAGATTGTAGAAGTAGAATATGTGGAAAAACCAAAACGATTATTTTTCCAGGTACGAAATGGGAAACGGGTGTCTTGTATCAATGAGGTACAGGACGCCCGTTTTTCGCTTACGGGACAGGGAGTACTTGTGGCAGTCATAGATTCCGGGGTCGATTATACACTACCTGATTTTCGGAATGAAGACGGGACAACAAGAATCCGTTATCTGTGGGATCAGTCATTAAAGGCGGTGGAGGGGGAGCATGTGCCGAAAGAATATGGAATGGGAGTGGAGTATACAAAGGAAGAGATAGATGCTGCTTTTCCAGATTTTTATCATGTAATAACACCGAAAAATATAGTGACACAGGGAGCGATAACTATCCGTACGCGTGATATTTCAGGACACGGAACGGCGGTAGCCGCTATTGCGGCTGGAAATGGAAGAGGAAGCGGCAGTGTTTATGCAGGAGTTGCCCCTCAAAGCGAATTCATTGTAGTAAAACTTGGAAATCCTATGTCTGGGGGATTCCCAAGGACGACGGAGCTTATGCAGGGAATTGATTATGTTATACGCAAAGCACAGGAGCTGCGAATGCCGGTGGCTGTGAATATCAGCTTTGGCAATACATACGGAGCCAGAGACGGAACGTCATTATTAGAGCGATTTATTGATGACATTTCTAATATTTGGAAGAGCTGCATTTGTATCGGAACAGGAAATGAAGGGGCAACCGCAGGGCATACATCTGGGAGAGTATCAGAAAATGTCAGATCAAATAGAGAACAGGAGATTGAGCTGGCAGTGCAGGAAAAACAGCCATCGTTAAATGTTCAGATTTGGAAAAGATATGTAGATCAGATAGATATTTCAATTGTATCGCCTACAGGTACACGTATCGGACCAGTCAAGGAGCAGCTTGGAACACAGCGATTTACTGTCGATGCAACAGAAATACTTTTGTATTACGGGGAGCCAAGTCCATTTAGCACAAACCAGGAGATCTATCTGGATTTCCTCCCACGCGGGAGCTATATAAACAGCGGAGTGTGGAAAATGGTTCTGACACCGAAAAAAATTGTGGACGGACATTATGAAATGTGGATTCCAGGCGAAGGAACATTGAATCCGGGAACCGGATTTCTCAGACCAGTAAGCAGCACGACACTTACAAATCCGGCAACTGCGATGCGGGCAATCACAGTAGGAGCATATGACAGCCTGACATTTTCCTATGCAGATTTTTCCGGGCGTGGACCACTGACCGGAGAAAGTGCAAGTGCAGTCAAACCAGATCTTGTGGCGCCGGGAGTAAATGTGAGCACGATATCTGTCGGAGGAAGCGTGATGCAATTCAGCGGAACGTCTTTTTCCACACCATTTGTGACGGGGAGTGCGGCACTTTTAATGGAGTGGGGAATTGTAAGAGAAAATGACAGCTATCTGTATGGGGAGAAGGTCAAGGCTTATCTGAGAAGAGGGGCTAAGCCGATGCCGGGATTTGAGGAGTATCCAAATGAGGCAGTAGGGTATGGGAGGTTGTGTCTTGCAGAGAGTATTCCAGACTAATTGCTTTTGGGTGACAATATAATAACAAAAGAAAAAAATATGCCTTTATGTGAAAAATAAATCGAAAAAACGGTCTTTCACGAGTATAATAACATTACAAGATAAAACAAAAAATCTATTTCATCTTTAAAAGAAGTATAGATGGTAAGTTTTGAACAGAAGGGAAGCGACAGCATTTGTTAGAGAAATTACGGGAACTTGGAATCAGAGATGATTTGATTGATGAGATAAAAAAATTTCGTGAAAGTTATCCGGCAGAAAAATCTTATGAGGCAAGAATTCCAAAGCTGGAGCAGTTTTATTATGGGAAAGATGTGTGGGAGCAGGCAATTACAGCTATTCTATGCGGGCAGAATCTTCTGCTTGTCGGACATAAGGCGACAGGAAAGAATCTGTTTGCTGAGAATCTGGCCGGAGTTTTTATGAGGCCGCGATGGGATGTGTCTTTTCATGTGAATATGGATGCTGCTTCCCTCATAGGGATGGATACATTTCGCGGCGGTGAAGTGACTTTCCGGCCTGGTCCGGTATATACAGCGGCAAAAACAGGTGGTTTTACGGTATTGGATGAAATTAACATGGCAAAAAGTGAAGCTATGGCAGTGTTGCATGCAACATTGGATTTTCGTAGGACCATTGACGTTCCGGGGTATGAAAGAATAGAACTTCATCCTGCAACGCGGTTTATTGCAACCATGAATTATGGATATTCCGGCACAAAAGAACTGAATGAAGCATTGGTGTCACGTTTTGCCGTTATTCAGATGCCAATGATTGCTAAAGAAAGCCTGATAAAACTGATAAGAAAGAACTCTCCGGCAATCCGGGAAGATGCGGCAGAAGAGTTAGCAGCATTATTTTTAGATTTACAGAAAAAATGTGAAAATGCTGAGATTTCTTCTAAGGCACTGGATCTTCGAGGCCTTTTGGGAGCAATCGATCTGATGGAAAAAGGACTTGATATTCATACAGCGCTAGATATGGGAATTGCGAACAAATCGTTTGATCCATATGAGCAGACATTGATTCGGGATACGATTCAGGCAAGGATTTCAAGAAAAATCCAAAGGAAGGATGTTTTTCGCAAAAAATAATAAAATATGCAAATATTTACAAGGTGACAGGAATGGAAGAGCAGGAATTAATAGAAGCGAAAAGAGCACGTAATTTTATATGGACTGCAGCAGAAAAGTATGAATTTGAACCGATGTTTCTTGCCTTTTCCCCGGATGGAACAGCAGATATGTATTTGAACCTGATTATCGGACTGGCATATAAATGGTACGATCAGGAAAAAATAGACGCATTTTTTAATCAGTTAGGAGGAAAGAACCAGGAGTTATATGAAGGGCTTCTCTGGATTGGCCTGGAAAATACATTGTATCCAAAAGAAGAGAAGATAAGATCGGCACTTAGGGATATAAGGAAGGAGTATGCAAGGGAAAGCCTGAGGCGTTATCGGAAATATAAAGAGTATTCCAGAATTGATCAGATACGAAACGGACATTGCAGAGAAATTTTGGGACAGTCATCAGGGTTAAAAGAGGAAGATGAGCAGATTTTACATGCGTTTTCTTTTTCAGAAGATATGTCAACGGATCAAATTCTGGAACAGACAAGAGAAAATCTGTGGAAATATTTTGCTTATCGTCCGACTGAAAAGAAGAAAGGAAATTATTTTCTGCAGAAGGTATCCGGAGCATTTCAGTCTTTTGGAAAAGTAAGTGCTACTTATGTACGTGCCAGAAATTATGATGACCAAAATACATTTTTTGATGGGAAATCGGGAATAATGGAGCGAGGCAGACACTATATATTCCATTTGTCGTTACAGAGAAATCCGGAAGAAACAAAAAGATATGTAGAGGCATGTTTTGGGAAGAGTATCTATTCGCAAGAATACCAGGAAAAAATAGAACAAAAATTGTGTGTGGGAAATCATAAAAATTGTCATCTTTTATTTACAAAAGGGAATTCAAGAGCAAGGGAGGATGGCCTGAAAGAGTCGGAGACAGAAAAAAACAGAAATAAGATCTATACCGGTGAAAATGAATTATCCAAGATAAAAGGAAAAAGAGAAAAAAAGGAAATTAGAGAATTTCAGGCAGAGTCTGCCAGACAATATGAGAAGAATAAAAAACATTATGAACAGAATTATGTGATTTATCAGAATGCCATTCGAAGACTTACAGAAAAGCTAAAGATTTGTCTTGAGGAACAAGAAGAGAGATTTCCAGAGAAAGCAGCTCATGGAAAACTAAATCCACGGGAAGTGTGGAAAGCAGTCTATCTGGACGATCCAAGAGTATTTGAGAGAAAAGAAGAGGTAGAAATTCCTGGATTTTCTGTTGATATTCTCATAGATGCCTCTTCTTCGAGAAAGCAGATGCAGGAGCAGATTGCGGCTCAGGCGTATATTTTATCCAAAAGTCTGAAACAATGTAAGATTCCGGTACAGATTTATTCTTATTGCAGTATCCGCGGCTATACGATATTGCACATTTTCCCTAATTGCAAAGAAGAGAGAGAGGATGAACTGTTCCGGTATGTTGCGGCGGGAAATAATCGCGATGGACTTGCACTTCGGGCGGCAGGACACTTGATGGAGAACGGCGAAAAAAGAAAAAGAATTTTACTCGTACTGACAGATGCAAGCCCACAGGATGATCAGGATAGTGGAGAAGGTGCTTTTTATAAAAATAAAGAATACACAGATCTGCTTGCGATTCAAGATACTGCAAAAGAAGTGCAGAATCTGAAACAAAAAGGAATTCAGGTGATCGGAATTTTTATGGGAAGTGCGCGCTCTGGAGAAGTGGCAGGAAAGATTTTTGGGCAAAATCTGATAAAGATTCGAAATATCAGTGATTTTTCACAGGCGGTCGGAAGAGTATTGCAGGAAATTGTTTTTTCATGAAAAGTATTTGCACAATATATTGAGATATAGTATGATAGTGCAGAGCGTTAAAGTGACAAAGAGCTCAGAAAGGACATTTCTGAAATGGTTGTATCGTTAATTGAAAGAATTTATGCATTATTGTGGGGAGATTTGATACATGTTCCATTGCCGGGTGGAGATAGTGTGGGAATCTCATTGCTGATTATATTATTGATTCCGACAGGGATTTATTTTACAGTGCGGACAAAAGTATTACCTTTGCGTTTGTTCCCGGATATGATTCGGGCACTGATGTCAAAGAAGGAGAATAAAGACAGTCTGTCCACGTTTCAGACGTTGATCGTATCAACAGCGACGAGAGTCGGCATGGGAAATCTTGTCGGGGTTGTAGCTGCAATTTCCGCAGGAGGTGCAGGAGCAGTCTTTTGGATGTGGGTAACAGCCCTGATTGGCTCTTCAACAGCATTTGTAGAGGCAACGCTGGCACAGATTCACAAAGAAAAAGATCCACTTTACGGAGGATACCGTGGAGGTCCGGCTTACTATATCCATCATTATATGGAAGAAAAAACAGGAAAGAAGAAAAAGCACACAGTGATTGCTGTCCTGTTTGCAATTTCCGGTCTGATCTGCTGGTGTGGAATCAGCCAGGTGATCAGTAATTCAGTTGCATCTTCTTTTGAAAATGCATTTCATATTCCACCGCTTTATACAACGATTGTCCTTGTTGCAGTTGCGGCAGTGATCGTCCTTCGTAAAAACGCGACGGTAAAAGTTCTGGATATGATCGTGCCGATTATGGCTGTATGTTATTTCTTCATTACGATTTTTATTATTCTCATAAATATGAAAAGTATTCCAAGCGTATTTGGTCGGATCTTTGAGGAGGCATTTGGAATCAGACAGGTTGTATCTGGAGGTTTCGGAGCAGTTCTGATGAATGGCGTGAAGAGGGGATTGTTTTCTAACGAAGCAGGATCAGGGTCAGCACCATGTGCAGCTGCGGCAGCAGAATGTGATTTTCCGGTAAAAGCAGGACTTACACAGGCGCTGGGAGTATTTATTGACACCATTGTGATCTGTAGCTGTACTGCAATGATCATGCTGTTGGCACCGGAAAATGTAGTTGCCGGAAAGTCTGGAATGGATTTACTACAGTCAGCAATGAAATATCATCTTGGAGAATTTGGTGTAATCTTTATAGCACTTACATTATTTTTATTCAGTTTCTCGACATTTTTAGGAATACTCTTTTACGCAAGAAGTAATGTATCCTATCTCTTTGGTGATAAATGGTTCTGGCAGACTGCTTATAAAGTACTTGCACTTGTAATGTTGTTCATTGGTGGAATTGCAGCTTATACATTTGTTTGGGATCTGGGGGATGTAGGAATTGGTCTTATGACCATATTTAACACTGGAATTCTGTATCTCATGGGTGGCCAGGCATTAAAAGCATTGAAAGAATATGAAAGTAACAAAGAGAAAAAATAGAAATATTGAACGAAAAAAAGACAACACATGCGTCGTGTATGTGTTGCCTTTTTTTGTATGCGTTTAGTGGAAATCTTTGAATTAATGTCGGCGAATATATTCTAGAAATTGTCGCTCAAGATTGGATTCCTGTTCGGCAGTATTCTCGTCAAGTTCATATTCTTTTTGTACATTATCAGAATCTTGTGCCGCATCGGAATCTTGTGCCGCATCGGAATCTTGTGCTGCATCGGAATCTTGTGCCACATCAGATTCTTGAGCTGGAACGTCTTCTTTTTCAAAAGTTTGATTTGGCTGAGGTGTTTGTTCTTGAGGTTCTACGCTTGCGCGCTGAAGTTCTAATCGTTCTTCAAGCTTTCGACGATGTTTCTGTAACTTATCGAAGACTTCCGGATGTTCACGTAGAACACGGTCTCTTAAAATACGTCTTCGTTTTTCAATTAACTGAAGAACTAATGGTTGGTTTTCTGCCAGTGCCTGTGACAACTCATCGAGATGAAGCTCGATACGGCGAAGTAATTCGTCCTCATCAAAGGCACCAAGAGAATGCCAATTTTCAAGGTGGTCTACAAGACCGTTTTCAAGAATCTCTTCAATATCCTTTAATCCGTGAATATGATTTAAGATGTGGTGAACTTCATGTTCCATTTCCTCGACTACCTGATCACCATAAGCCCATGCAAATTCCTCCAGTGTATCCTCATCTTCTGCAGGAAGAAATGTCAGGTTTAGCTTTACGCTTTCTTTTTCAGAATCCGGGATATCCAGTTCATATGGAGCGTAAATATCTGCGTCGTGAAGAGCAGCCAGTATTGTCCGGCGGACATGTCCCTCGCGGTTCAGATGTTCAACACCTAACTGACGCATTTGCTGGTTCAATTTTTCAGTATGTTCAGTGATATAAAAATGTATTCCAAGGTCTGTCAGACGCGAAGATAATTCCGCAAGGCGGTCTGCAGCAGTAATGTCGATGTTGTTGATTGCTCTTGCGTCAATGATTACGACTTGCGTATCTGGACTGACTGCATCTTCAAGATCTTCCTGAAGAATCTTTACATTTGCGAAAAACAGGTTTTCATTAAACTGGTACATGACAACACCTTTGATAGGATACGCATGTACATTTCTTATAAGGTCATAATATCCATCTTTTCCGGGAATCACACCAAGAAAAGAACGAGTTGGATTCGCGGATTTTGTGATAACAGCAAAGAATGAAAGCAATACACCGATGAGCACACCGTAAATTGTTCCTAAAAATAATACACTGATACAGGCTGCCATGAAAATGGAAAAATCCTGTTTGCTTAGTCGGAAGAGGCGGATACATAAATGAACCTCTACAACGTCCATAAGTGCGGATATCACAATTGCGGTCAGAACCGGAATCGGCAGGTATCCAATGAAGCCTGTGAAAAATAACAGTAGAATTGCCATAGTAATGCCTGCAGTAATGGAAACAACTTGAGAGTGCCCGCCATATTGTTCGTTCATAGATGTCCGGGAAATGCTTCCATTCACCGGGCAGGAACCTACAAATGCAGAGGCAACATTACCGGCAGCACAGGCTAAGATTTCCTGGCGGTCATTCAGATTGTAACCATTACGGAAAGCAAAATTGTTTTCTGCAAGCAAAGTTTCAGCCATTACGACCAGTGAAATCATCAGTCCACGCCCAACAGCCTGAGTCAGATCTACCTGACTAAAGTCAGGAATGAAAAATGGCGGAAGTCCGGTTCCAACAGAATCAAGCAGTGCCACACCCTTTGCGTCAACATGGAAATACACAGTAGATACTACGCCTGCAGCCATGATAAGAATTGCAATTGGAAATTTTGGAATCCATTTTTTGCATATTCTTATAATAAGTAATGTACCAAGTCCTAATCCGAGAGAAAGCCCGTGGAAATCCTGACCGGCGGCATAAATGTGTTCTGCAAGTTCGATTATTTCACCAGATCCTGCAGAGCTTCCCATAAGTTTCGGAATCTGCATGAAGATAATAGTTAAAGAGATTCCACTGATGAATCCGCCCATAACAGGGGTTGATATAAAGTTTACAATCCGATCGGCTTTTATAATGTAAAAGAAAAGAAGCCACAGACCAGTAAAAAGTGCCAAAATCGGTATATAATTCAACGCAGCTTCAGATCCGGGAACAATACCAAGAGAAAGCAGCGCACTGCCTGCAAGAGCAGCGGGAGCAGCATCTACACCAAAAATAAATTGTTTTGATGTAGAAAAAATTGCGAATAATAATATAGGAAGAATAGAACCATACAAGCCATAAACCGGAGGAAGCCCGGCAATCTGTGCATATCCCATGGAAATGGGAATAGATACAGCGGCTATAATGATACCAGAAAAAATGTCCTGTTTTAAATAATCCTTTTTATATTTTTTTAATGTTGATAAAAGCTGTATTTTCATAAGTAAAAGAACCTCCGTCTAGCAATTATAACAGTAAGTAGACAAAAGAACAATATTGGAGACGTAGTGTTTTGTTAAAATGTAAGATCGGAAATTGTGGCTCGAAGTGCATTCTTGAAACTGTAGTTATGATAGAAAGTAAAAAACTGAATTGTGTGAATTGCGCGAATAAAATAAAAAATAAAAATAATATTGACAATTAGAAAAGGACATGGTATATTAATTAAGCTGTTTCGAACGACAGAGATGATTGAAGC
>ERZ772819.1856-NODE-1856-length-16454-cov-3.463138_pt1 | contig 16454 bp, 6 predicted proteins | sample MGYA00580860_ERZ772819 | MGnify/ENA primary metagenome ERZ772819 (study PRJEB29015, sample SAMEA2737683) | human gut metagenome | biome: human gut; feature: human-associated habitat; material: faeces | place: China | collected 2012 ...
CAAAAGAACTTTTCTACTTTATACGGCAAAAAAGTGTTATTTGGATGTGAACTCAAAGACTGCAATATTTGGCCCTACAATGAAGAAAAACACTATATTGATTTTATTATTGGCATTGATGATGATGGCAAAGAAATACACCATTCTTGTGATCTAAGCAAACTGAGTAATTATTTTGGTGCTAATCCTACTGCCCCACATTATTTAACGCCAGTATTCTTTGATTCAGCTGTTCTACAGAAATATTATTTAAATCCAGAAAGATATAAGGTTGAAGATTGCATTATACGGTGTGGCACATTGTGGTCACTTTATATAGACAATCAAAATACGGGCTATGTTTCGGCATATCTCGGTGACTTGGGAAGAAATTTACCAAGTGAGCAAGAGCAGCACTATTGGCGAGGATTTAACAAACCCCTTGATGCGAAATTAAGCACTACAAAGTTTAGAAGAGATTTTATGTCGATACCGACAGACCCTCAATCATTGGATTTTGTCTTCAAAAAAACTTATTTAAAAATAAATCATCAATTTACGGAGAAAATGGGGTGGCCTCTATTTCTAGAACTCGATAAACAAGATTTATATAATTTTGAAGGACTACGTATTCCAATCAATAATTCTATTGTTGAAATGGATATGCTAGTATTATCCTTAGTTAAGGTGGTACTGGATTCCTTAAATGAGAAAAAAATAGTAGCACAGCTAACAGGGACATACGAGAAGTTGACAGGGAGTATATCAAAATTAGAAGCGTGGTTTCAGGAAAAGCATCTTTCTGATTATCAAGAGCATATAAAGTTTTTGAGAGATTTACAGGAGCTGCGCTCCAGTGGGACCGGGCATAGAAAAGGAAAGGGTTATCAAAAAATATCGAAAGCGTTTGATATTCAAAGAGAAAATTATGCCGAAACATTTTCTAATATCTTAGATAATGTAATTTCATTTTTAAATTACATAGAAGCTCACTTTGAAGAACTAAGCCAATAATTTAAACCTAGGAAAGGAAGAAAACATTCATTGCTTTCTTCCTTTCCTGTTTTAGAAGAGGTTTACCAGAACAATCTTTGTCAAGGATTATTTCCTCTCTATCCTAAAAAATAAAGCCAGACGTTCCTTTTGTTATGAAACAGTCTAAAGAACGCCTGACTTTTAGTTAGCAAGTATTACTTTCTTTTTATTCAGCTTTTTGATGCGTTATTGTTATATATACAAAAAGCTTGGTATTTCAGGGATCGTACATGGCCGAATCCAGTGATATATGTAGGAGGTCAAGAACCGAGTAGTCTGTAATAGGATTCCCTGCCAAACGCAAGAACTTTAATTCATGCATTTCAGAAAGCGGATCGATGCTGCTTATTGAATTATAGCGCATGTCCAGATAAGTCAATTTAGTCAATCCAGAGATACATGTAATATTCTCAACATTACATCCATTAAAACATAAAATATCCATATTTGTCAGACTCGATATTGGTGAAAGGTCATTAATGCTTGTTCCTGTTATAGAAAGGACCTCAAGATTATTCAAAAAGCTTATGTCACACAAATCTGAAACATCCTTGTTAAAATCAAGATATAATTCAATTAAGCTAATTGCGTTTTTTAGTGTACTAATGTCAGAAATAGCATTATAACTCAAGTCGAGAATTTGTAAATGTTCCAGTTTCTTCAAAGGCTCAATATTCTGTATTGAATTATGGCTAAAGTCAACTTCTTCTAGCCATTTTAAATAAGAGACAAATGATATGTCTGATATATTCTGATTAGAAAGGCTCAAAGATCTAAGCTTTTGAAATGCTCTAAGCTTACTATAATCATCTAAGTAAGCGCCTTCCGCTACATATAATTCTTCAATATTAGGCATACACATCAGATCTTTAACGCAAAATGTGCTACTTCCACGCTTTGGGCCGATTAGCTTCAGCTTTGTACATGATTCTCGTTCCTTATATGAATAGATTTCTGTAATGTATGGCATATCATCTATGCCTAAGATGATTTCACCTTCATCTGTATCAATCGCATACGCTACACAGCATTGCAGAATTAGCAGAATTAGAGTAAGAAACATTATAGTTTTGCCCTTCATGATAATCTTTCACCTTTCTACATAAGTTAATTGTGTGAATTTATTCCATGTTGTCTTTTTGCGTTCTACCGTATCGGTACGTTTGTTATATTTTGGACTAAAATACTGTCGTCCTGTAGTCAAATTAATATAATCAATCTTAATGCCCTCCTCCCTATTGGCTGCATGGTAAACTGGTAATATCAATTCTCCAGTCTTAGATGTCAACCTATATCCACTGATGCCAATATGATTTGGCTTGTTTGGATATTGCAACCTAATTGCGGCTGTCCCTTCGATCATATAGCTTTGAGCATTTTCGGTTAGTGTTCCATCTTTGTTGAAAATACTGCCTTTTTGGATTGATTTTGTTAACCATCCTTTCGAATTGTATACATAGTTAGGTGTCGTTCTCAAGTTTCCATATTTCACATGATAGTTATATCCTTCGCTGGAAAAATGTAACTTAGCAACCACTCGTAAAAAAGAATCACAAACAACAGATCCTGGTTTCATTTCATCGTGTATATTATATTCCCACTCCTCATCATACATTTGTTTTGCAGATGCTACCATTGTATATGGACGTATTAATTCACTTTCATTTGCGTCACCTGGAGAAAATCGTGTTGTACTCCAATCAACCGATTCATTATTGCGTACAAAGTGTTGATCCATATACAATCTTCCGATTGCATCTTCCTCGTCAAATCCATTCTCAATCATTACGATTGCAAGCTCGCATGCATCAAGGTGTATTTGATATTCCTCAGCTTCTGCTCGCTTTTTATTTCCGCCTTTTGCTTTTTTCAATGCACGCTCAGCCTCTTTTAGCATCCGTACTATATCGGCAGGCATACTATCATCTTCTTGAATTATGCTAGCTATCTGACTATATGCCTCATCCAGTTTCTTCATTTTTGCTTCACTATCTACATCTGCAAGCTTTGAATAATCTATCGCTTCTTTGGCAATTCGAACGATTTTTACTGTAGTCACTTCTTCCAAGCCAGATGGGTCATAATACATAATAGCGTTATTCCGCGTATATAAATATGGTTGCATGCTTATAGGAATATATATGCTACCACGCATCACATCCTTCTGACAAAACCTATTCACAGTCGGCTCATATTGTCTAACTCTCAGGTTCATCATGCCTGTCGCCGCATCAAAGGCTTCGGCGTTATAGGCAAAGCCGCTGACCTTCTGCGTGCCCATCTGCTCGCCGAAAGCGGTATACGAGAAGGATTGCACCTTTACGGCAACATCTGGCAGGACAGAGGATACCTTTTCTCCCGCAACAGGCACAGTCACCGCCTGCACAACCGAGCCGCGCCCATCATAGACATAGCTGGTCTTGCCATCAGCCGTATACGTTGCTATGCGTTCCAAGCCGTAGGCGTAAGCGGTTGTCGCCGTATGCCCATCTGTCTCTGTCCGGGTTTCGGAGATCACCTGATAGTATTCCTGCGTGACGTCGTACAGATAATCCGTCGTCGCCCATGCCAGTTCTTCCGGCACGTCCGCCGCGTCGTCCTGCACCTGCGGGGCAACGATTTCCGGCAATCCAGCAATATTCCCGCGAAGCAGTTCTTCCAGCGTGGAGCGGGATGCATCGCCCGTTTCCTTTTTGTTCAGGCGCATACCGTTCGCATCGTAGGTAAACTGCTGCTGATACCCGTCATACCCAACGTAGGAGGTAAGTTGGTCGAGCGTGTCATACGCATAGCGATCCGTCAGCTTGCCGTAGGTCTTGCTGGCCAGCTTTTTCTGCGTCAGACTGCCGTTCTTATCATAGCTGTACGCAATCTTGCTTTGACCGTTGGTCATGCTCGTGAGCTGATTCGCCGCATTATACGCCATTTTCAGCGTCACATGCTGACCGTCCGTCCCGGTGATCGTCTTTTCCAGCATGTTTCCGGCCTTGTCATAGGCGTAGCTTTCGCCGTAGCCTGTGCCTTGCAGGAAGCTGGTCAACGCTCCAAGCGCGTTATACGCATAGCTGGTTTCCGTTGTCGTTCCGTTTTCCGTGCGCTTTTCGCCCGTGATGTATCCGTTTCTGTTATAGCTGTAGCGGAACGCAATGTCACTTGCGCCGCTGGTCGCCTGCTCCGTCAGGTTGCCCACGCTGTCATACGCATAGCGCGTGGTCAAGTCCCCGGAAACCGTCTGAATTCTTCTGCCCGCAGCGTCATAGACGTAGCTCGTCGTTTCGCCATCCAGCCCCACAATGCCGACCATTCGGTTCATCGCGTCATAAGCATAACTGACCGTTCTGCCGTCAGGATAGGTCATGGACGTTTTGTTGCCGTATGCGTCGTAAGTATACGAAACCACGTCGCCATTGACATTCTCCACGGAAATCAGGAATCCCTGCTCGTTGTACTGATAGCGAATCGTTCCGGTCTCGCTGGATACCTCTGTGAGCTTGCCAATCTCATTATAGCTGCTCGTAATGCTCTGTTCGTCTCCGACATTCTGACGGGTCAGTGCGCCCGTTTTGTCGTATTCAAACGTCATCACGGCACCGTCCGCCTTGGTGACGCTGCTCAGCCAGCCCTCCGGCGTATAGCTGTACCGCACCTTGTTCCCTAGCGCATCGGTTTCGCTCGTCAGGTTTCCGGCCTTGTCGTAGGTGTATTTTGTCGTATGGCGCAGCGCATCCGTCACCTGCACAATCTGATCCATTGCGTCATAGGCATACGTGGTTTTGCCGCCCATTTCATCGATAACGGCAATCAACCGATTCGCCTTGTCATATTGATACTGCTTGGCGTTGCCCTCGGCATCCGTTTCGCCGATAACGTTGCCTGCAAGGTCATAGCTCAGACTTTGACTTGCGCCGTTGGCATACGTCACCTGCTCCAGCAGGCTCTCCGCCGTATAGCTGAACGTCGTCTGGTTGCCCAGTTCATCCGTCTGACCGACAAGGTTGCCCAGCGCGTCATAGGCATACGCGGTTTCCGTCCCGTCCGCTGCAATCTGCCTGACCATACGCCCCAGCAGGTCATATTCATAGGCCGTCGTCTGCTCGCCCTGCGTTACGCGAACGATGTTTCCGCTTTCGTCATATGCGTATGCTGTCGCCAGCCCTGTGCGCGGCATGGATTGAACCACACGGCCCAGTGCGTCATATTCGGTTACGTCCTTCGTTCCATCCGGATAGAGAATCTCTGTCAGATTGCCGTTCAGGTCGTATGCCAGCTGTATGCAGCGGCCTTCCGCATCTGTCACCGAGGAAACGTTGCCCATCGCATCATATTCGTACAGGCTCTCGTTTCCGTTGGTCACAGCAGAGGTCAGCTGACTGTTTTCGTTATAGCCGTACTCGGTCACAAGCCCGGTCGCGTTCGTCTGCATCGTCAGTCTGCCGGAAATATCATAGGCGTACTGCGTAACGTTGTTGCCCGGTGCAGTAATCTTTGTCACATTGCCCAATGCATCGTATTCGAACAGCGCTTTCTGTCCCAGTGCATCGATAATTTCGCTGACCAGTCCGGTCTTGCCGTAACGGTATTTCGTTGTGTGCTTGTTAGCGTCCGTTTCAGAGATGATACGTCCTGCCTTGTCGTAGGCCGTTGCCAGCACACCGCCGTTCTTCTGAACAGCCGTCGTTGCGCGCCCGTTCTTGTCGTATTTCAGTTCAACGGCCTGCCCAAGCGCATCCGTCATGCCAATAAGGTTGCCTGCTGCATCATAGTCGTATGTTGTCGTATAGCCCAGCGCGTCGGTGGTTTCGATGAGATTGCCCACGCAGTCATACGCATAGACGGTTTTGCCGCCATTGGGTGCAATTTCTGCCGTCACGCGATTCAGCGCATCGTATTCATAGGCCGTTACATTGCCCAGCGCATCCGTCACGGAAAGCAGATTGCCGTTTGCGTCATAGCTGTACGCCGTCATCGCGCCCAGCGGGTCAGTAATCGTGACGATTCTGCCCAGCAGGTCATAGGCAACGGTTGTTTCGCCGCCAAGCTCATTAACTTTGCGAATGACGTTTCCGCTTTCGTCGTAATCCATTCGAATGGTTGCGCCGTTGGGCAGCGTCTGCTCGATCATGTTGCCCATTACGTCGTAACGATAGGTCTGCGTCGCGCCCGCCGCATCCGTCACAGAGATCGGGAAGCCCTGCGCGTCGTAGCGATAGGTTGTTACACCGCCCGCCGCATTGGTTTCGGAAATCAGATGGCCCGCCGCGTCATACTCGCTGATCGTTGTATGGCCTAGCGCGTCCGTTTCTGTCAGACAGTCTCCGTTGCCGTCATAGGTGTACTTTGCCTGGTTTCGCAGTGCGTCTTTCACCGTTGCCAGCTGGCTGTTGTGCGTGTAGGTTGCCGTTTGGGTTGTTTGATCCGGCAGCGTGATTTCCAGCACATTGCCCAGCGCGTCATATTTATACCGCGTCACATTGCCCAGCGGATCAGTCGCGCTGGTTTGCCTGCCCAGCGCATCATAGGTATAGCTGACGCTGGTCCTGTCTGCAAAAATAATGGTCAGCAGATTCCCGTTTGCATCGTATGCATACTGCGTCACATTGCCCAGCGCGTCCGTTTTGCTCGCCAGATTGCCGTTTGCATCATAGCTGTAAACCGTTTTGTTGCCCAGCGCATCCACGGTCTGGGTCAACAGTCCATTAACATACGCATAGCTCGTCTGATTGCCCAGCGCGTCCGTTTTTTGCGTCAGACGGCCTTTATGGTCGTATGCGTAGGTTGTCACGCCGCCATTCGGCGCGGTTTCCCGAACCAGATTGCCGTCCGTATCGTATTCATACAGCGTCACCGCGCCGTTCAAATCGGTCAGCTTTGTGATCTGGTGATGATCGTTGTATTCCTTGCGAATCGTGCCGCCATTTTCCAGCACGGTTGTGACAATATCGCCCGCAGCGTTATAGGCATAGGTAGTCACATGTCCCAGCGCATCCGTCTTGCTGACAATTTCACCCTGCTCGCCGTAGGTAAAGCTGGTTTCACCGCCCAATGCGTCCACAATCCGGGTGGTACGCTTCTGCTCATCAAAGAAATAGGTGACGACATTTCCCTCGGCATCCGTTGCTATTGTCTGGCCGTCGCCGTACTGCATCCGATAACGACCGCGGTTGCCGTCCTGCTGCTCAACAACACGATCCTGTTCATCGTATTTGTTCAGCACCTGACGCTGACCGTTGCCGTCATACCATTCGGTCATGCGGCCCTTTTTGTCGTAGGTGTATTTCGCTGTTTTGCCTTCGGCATCCGTAAAGGAGCTGAGTTTCTTCCCAGAATAGGTATAGTGCAGCGTCACATCGCCCGGCGTGGTGATGCTGACAATGTGTCCTGCCTGATCCATTTCGACCAGCAGTTCTTCCTGACTGGGCGAAATGATCTTCGTCATCAGGCCGTCCTCATCCCGGACGATCTCCGTAACATGCTGCCCATTATCCTTTTCAATGCGTTTCAGCAGACCGCCGGACGCAAACGCATAGACTGTTCCATCCGTCAGGCTGATTCGATATTCGGTATGCGCCGCGTCATAAGAGAGGGATTCATACTCCGTCGAGTTGCTTTCAAATGTCCCGTCTGCCTGCGCATAGAAGATCACTTCGCTGCCGTCCGTTCTGCGATAGCCGATGCTGCCATCGTTGAACAGGCGGAGATGCTGGCTGTATTCTGTCGCCCACTTTGCGCCGAACGGTCCGTCCGTTTCATTGCTCTGTGCGTTATACGTTCTGACCACATCAAAGCCGGACGTTCCCAAGTCTGCCAGCGCGTAATCCCGCGTCTGCAAATAGAAATTGCCCGTGTTGAAGTTAATCGGCTCAAAGCCGAGCGAGCAGAAGCGATGCGGCCCCAGCAGGCTTTGATCGAGTGCAAAGCTCGGACTCGGCGGGTTAGGTGTATCAGAGAAAGTATAGTTGCCGCCGTACAGGTCGTTGAGGTACTCCGACTGCGTGAAGTTTTCAACGTTGTGCTGCACGCCTTCCATGCGTTTCTCCGCCGCCAGATGCGTCATGGCAGCCTTCACCCGTCCGCTCGTTCGGGTGAGCACCGAAGAAAGCCCGTCGCCCGGATCATCGTATTCTCTGCGCGCCAGAACATGGTAGACTGCATCAGCCTCGTAATCATAGTCGGCATACCGAGTTTTCTGCGTCGATGCAATCTTCCGCCCGTTGCGGTAAATATCAAACCAGAGCTCATTGCCGCATGTGCCGTCGTCGCGATTCGCGTCCGACCATGTGAGTTCATAGCGACGAAGTTTTTCGTTTTCATAGTAGTCGCCGTAGTCCGCCGCCTGCACGTTATAAGGCGCTTTCACCAGCGTCGTTTTCAGCGCCCGCGTTTTGGCGGTCACACCTTCCAGATGAATGGCTCTGAGCGTCACGCCGGAGGGCAGGATTGCCCGGATATACAGCTTTTTCGTGCCTTGGCCCAGGAAGGTATAGCCGTCCGTTGTGAAATCCGTCCACGTCGTTCCGTCATACGAATACGCATACGTCCCATTTTCCACCGTTTTTCCTGCCGTGTCGAGGCAGAGCGTTTCCAAACGAATGGCATACGTTTCGTCTGCAAGCTCCAGCGCCGGGGATTGCCATGTGTCTGTTGCGTTCAGCGCAGTTCGCATGAGGATTGATACTGCTGCGCCGCTTCCGTAAAGCACGCCGTCCGCGTCCAGTCCCAGCGCCGCAGCCTGATGGGTTGTTCCGTCCTCAAAGGGCAGCATATTAGCCGTAAAGCTGTTGCTGTTCCACTGCCCGTCCATATACAGGCGCTGAACCGTCAGCTGCGCTGTGCAGTCCGTCGAGAGGGTCGGCATGGCTTCCGTATGTTCTTCTTCGTGCGTCAGGTTAAACGCCGTCACAGACCGAAGCAGTCGGACGCTGAAATGGACGGGGGTTGATTCGTATACGCCCACAATATCCAGACCCTGAAGCACCGTTCCCGTCCCTTTCAAATGGACACGAACTGCTACCTGATGCTGTGGCGTATCAAATTTTACGTCATGATTTTCTTGAATTGCCGTCCATGTTGCACCGTGGTCGGTTGATACCTCATAGGAGATAGCGCCGCCCGCCGCCAGATGTTCAATGGTATGCAGCTGCACAGCCAGCACAGGCTGTGCAGCTGTAAAGGTCTTGGATACCAGTGTGCCGGAATCTGCCGTTACTTCCGCGCCCATCTCCGACAGCGTAAGTCCGTCCGCAGATGCTACTTTATTTTCATCTTTCCAAATATCGCTGAGAATCAGCGTTCCAGCCATGCCCTGCGAATAATGCAGCGCGCCCTTACGGTCAAGCGAAAGCACGGAGAGGGCATGAACGCTGTTTTCCGGGTAAAGAATTGGATATACCGGGAATGTCAAATGAGAGGTTGCCCCGCCCAACTGCCCGTCCAGCATGAAAACGCCGCTGCTCTCCGAACCGCTGTAATCGCTGGTATAGTCTCCCTGCTTATAGGCAGTAGTCAGGCGTTCGCCCTGCTGCGGCGCAGTAATCGTTACGTCTGCCGAAATGGACTTTGCGCTGTGGTCAGCCTTGACATATACGCCCTGAATCGTGCTTTCATGTGCGGCAGCGTCATGCGCAGTCAGGATGATTTCAATGGTTTCGCCATCCGCAAATTCGCCCGTGTCCAACACGCCGAGTTGTTCGGACAGCCTTTCGGTCGAATCAGCATGAACGATCACTTCTTTGCCGGACGAGCCTTTCGCCGTCAGCGTCCAGTCTGTCAGCGAAATATCCGAGACAGTGCCCCAAATGTCCAGAACGCCCGTCACAACCGCGCCGTTCTGCGGCGTAAGCAGCTCAACAACAGGCGGGGTATGATCCAGATAGATCGTGTGTTCCCATGTTGCGGTGTTTTCAAGCGCATCCGTCAGACGCAGCGTAATCCGATGTTCGCCGTCCGCCAGCTCGCCGATTTCAATTTCCCGGCTTCCGTTTTCGCTTACATCGAGCGCTTCCCAAGCGCCGCCGTCAACGGCATACTCCATCCGGGCAAGGCCGCTGTATGCGTCCGCAGCACCTTCCCACGTCAGCAAAACACTGTTTGCCGCTGTCCATGCTGCGGGTTCAACGGAAGATTGGGTCAGCGTCGGCGCGCTGCGGTCAATCTGAATTGAAGCAGTTCCGGCTTTCCCGACGTTCCCGGCAATGTCCACACCCCGGATGCTCAGGGTATGCAGCCCGTCCGCAAAAGAAGAAATGTCCGCTTCATATCCTGCATAAGTTTTTTCAGAAAGCCCGGTTGCCTGATATGCGCCGCCGTCCCACGAAAACTCCACGCGATTCAAATCGTTCAAATCGGCAATATCCGTCCAAGAGATCGATGCGGTATTTTCCTTTGTCCAAGCATCAGGCAGTATAGTTACGTCTGGCTGCGTTGGCGGCGTTCTATCCAGCTTGAGTTCCGCACCTTTGGGTGCGCCATAATTGCCATAGGTGTCTACGCCTCGCACATAGACTGCATGAACGCCGTCTTCCAATCCCGCAGTTGAGAACGTCTGGGAACCATTTGCGGCATTGGAAGCCGTATTCTGCCACGCCCATGTACTTGCGTCTGTTCCGCTTGCAGGATCAAGGACAAACTGAACATGCCCGTTGTCACCCAACGTGGCGCTGTTTAGCGGCATATCTGTTACGCCTGCCCATGTGACCGTTCGGGCATCTGCGCTGCTCCAATCTGCCGGAGATACGCTGACCGTAGACGGCTGGTTAGGCGGCGTAGTATCCGGCAGCGAAGCCTGCGCCTGACCGTACTGCGAACCTGTCTGACCGTAAGCGTTGGCAGGCAGGACCACGAAATAATAATTCAGGTCTGTCTTGTCCTTGCGCGGGATATTCGGCAGCTCCTGCCCGGTGCCGTCCCAGTGCAGGGTATAGTTGCCCGCTGCCATTTCAGCGTCGGTCGGCCAAATCTTTTTGCCGCGCGTCGAATACGAGGTGACATTTCCCACGTCGATATACTGGAACGTGCTGCCGTTTGATATGCCCAGACGGTATCTGCTGGCTAGCGGAACGCTATTCCACGATACGTCAATATAGCCGCTCTGTGAATTGATACCGTTTCCATAGCCTATTGCCGTTACCGTAGGCGCTGGCAAATCGTCCGTATAGGAAGCAGAAAACGACATACGATCCGCTCTGGGCAAAACATCTGCTGAACAAATTCTTGCCCATGAGCTGGTACTGGTTACTGCAAATCCGTAATTTCTTTTCTGATCCGATGTATTAAACCATGCGGAAAATATTTTCGTCAGATCAACGTTATTCCATCCAGTACGAAGCGTGATCGTCTGACGAATATCCGCGCTGAGACTCGGGCGCGAATTGTAAGTTACCGTGCTGGTATTCCAATCTCCGGTGACAAGCGCCACCTCAAACGTGCCGCCGCCCTCGTGAACATAGACCTTCCAGGTTGCGTCCAAGATCATGAGGCCGCTGGTTGTCGGAAATTCCGATACCTTTCCATCACTCCCGGCAAAGCCCGTCAGCGCAGGGATAATATAGGCAATATTGCCATTGCCGGCATAAAGATTTGTTCCCTCACGGTTGTGATCGTGTTGGGCTGAGCCTCTGGGAACCGTATGGTCATAATGGTGAGACGGGTTATCGCTGGACACAAACACGTCGCCGATTCCCGTGGCAAGATCGTTAAAATAGTTTCCTGTTGGGTCAATGGTTACAGGATAAGCGGCGCTTTGCATCCATTCATCGTTAGGCCGATAGGTAACGCGATAGGTTCCACCACCACCCTCCAGGGAAACGGCAATATCCGTGCTGTAGCGTCCTTCCGCGTCTGACATATGCGGCGCTTCGACCTTTGCCATCATATCGCCGTTTGTGTTATAGAGCAGAATCTCCTTCCCGCTTTGAACGGCGGTCAATCCTTCCGTCGTCATCTGATACGCATAGACATGGTTGCCCGTATACTGATGAACGACAATGTTTTCCTTAATGCCCGTAGAGGTCATGGAAAGCTCAACGTCCGTTACAGCGTCAAACAGTCCGGGATAGGTAATCCATTCGCAGCCTGCGCTGCGGGAATACGATTGACGTTTCCCTCGAATGCTGGACGGTGCGCTTTCGTCTGCATAGGCAGTAGAAACAAGCCACCTCCAAAAAGATGCGTTTGGTTCAGACTTGTTTTCTTCTGTGACTGTTTGATCTTCAGGAATGTCAAATGATTCTTTTGAAGTCTCCTCCGGTGATTGGGCAGGTTCCGCCGTTGCTTCCTGCTCCGTCTTTTCTTCAGGTGCAACCGTAGGCTCTTCAGTGGGCTGCTCACGGGAGGGTGCTTCCGGAGTCTGCGTGGGCGCTGTTACAGGTGCTCCGGTTGGTTTTTCTACTGGTTCTTCCGTTGGCTCTACCGTAGGTTCAATGATAGGCTGCTCTGTGTTCCCTTCGGTTGGAGATGGCGTTTCATTGCCTGCTGAATCATCACTAGACGCAGGCGTGTCTGAAACCTCGGGCAAAGGACTTGTTGTATCCGACACTTCCGGCGTAGCTGATACATCGGGAGAAACCGATGCATCCGGCATGACGGATACTTCGGGGGTTGCAGACGCATCCGGCATCACAGTTGACTCAGGGGTAACGGTTGGTTCGGGCGTCTCGCTGGGTTCCGGCGTTTCTTGTGGCAGCGGGAAATATTTGTCCAGCATGATCGGCGCAAACGCAAAACTCGTTCCTGAAAGTGAGGATTGCGTGAGCTTCTGGTTTCGATAATACGTCCCCTGGATTTCGGAGACGACGACGCCTTCTTCATTTTCCAGTACATCCCCATGGTCAATCATGGAAACGTCGTACCGCTCCAGTTCCTCCAGCTTTCCAGGAATCACGTCAGCCGTAAGGGTGAAGTGCTTAATGGTTGCGGATTCCTTGCCGTCCTGCTCTGCCGCCGCATAGGCAGGCATAAGGCTGTTAAACATCAGGACTGCCGAAAGGATGGATGCAATGAAACGTTTCATGATTCATGCCCCCAAAAGTTTTTTCGTTGCTTTGGTGGATGGATTTATTCAATGCCAGTATATCATGACTACCAGCATTATCCAAGACTTTTCTCGGATTTTTTCCCAAATTTTCCATTCAGTATTCTGAATATTTCCCAAATGCGCAATTTTTAAGCTCTTACATTCAACACTTTCTGATTTTTGAAAGATACCGCGGCGCTCTTTCGCCCAAAAAAGAAAAAAGCTGAATATCGCCAGCGTATTGTGTACGATATTCAGCTTTTGCATGGATTCCTTTATAGAGGAACGATTTGTCCCTGCTGCTTTACTTTCTGTTTTTCCTGCCCTCTTTCCTGTTCCTGTGGTTGGCGCACAGCTATCTGTGCAGCTTGCTCCTCGACCTGCTCTAGCTCCTTCTGATTGATTGCTGTTTCCATTGAATCCGCCATCAGAACCCGCCCCTCTGAAACTCTCGGCAATGCATCGGGAATGACCTTGCGCGTCCAATATCGGATGCGGTTCAGCTCCGCCAATTCGTTCTTAACTTCTTCAAGTTTGGAAAGAAGAACTTCGCGCTCCATTTCAACCTGTGCGCGTTCGGCTTTCAGCACTATGCGCTGCTCCTTGTCGATAGGGGAAGTAAGCCCAAGCGACTTTACAAGTTTCTCGCACAGCCAAACAGCTTTTTGCAGACGGCTCAATGCTTCGCCGTGTTCAGCCTTAAATTTTTCACGCTTGCTGTGCCAATGGATGCTTTCGTATTCCTGCTGAATCGGCTTTAATTCCTTGATTGTCTGCATTGCCGCAAACAGCGCATCGATGTCGCGGATCCTGCGCGCCTTCACCGCTGCTTCTGCTTTGATTTTAGAAAATGCTTGCTGCGTTTCATGAATGTGTTGTCCCAACTGACCGACCGTGTAAATCTCATGACTTGAAAGGAAAGAGACTGCTTGGAATCCGTCCTTGATGTCATGGACAGCGCCTTTTTCCTGCGCGTAGCGGCCCCACCCTTCGCGCTCATTTTTTCGCATATCCAAATAGGCAATAAGCACATCGCTCAACGGATAATCATCGGGATTTTCTATGATTTGCTGACGGCTGATTGCATTGCGCAAGTTATCCAGCCATACGCCAATAGTATGAACAGTTTTCTTCAACGAAGCCAGCAGCGCATTCAGGCTGATAATTTTTCGGTTCTCATCGCCGTGTTTACTGGAAATGCCTTTACGTTCCAGCGCCGAAGCGGTTGGACCAAGATGCTTCTGCGGCAAACGATCTTCAATCCCCTGCCGTTCAAGGGAGCGCATATCAACACGTTCCATTCGTCCGGCTGCTTCGAGCGCAGCATTTTGTGCTGCTGCCCAATCCTGCCGCCAGATTTCACCGTACTTTTGTTCGTTCCAGTCAACGGTATTGACCTTAATACGTTTCCAACCTCCATTTGGTGTATGGATGCGGTTCCCGCTTTCATCGAGCGCGTAAACATTCTTTGATTTGGGCAGCCACTTTCCGTTCTCGTCCATCGCGCGAAGCGTCAGCATGATGTGAACATGCGGGTTGCCGTCACCCTTGTCGTGATAGAAGAAATTACAGACCATGCCCTTGTCCACAAACTCCTTTTGACAGAAATCGCGGACGAGGGCAAGGTTCTGCTCGTCAGTCAGTTCGCGCGGCAAGGCAAAGAGCATCGAACGCGCCGTCTGCGCGTTGACGCTCGTTTCCGCTGCGTCCACCGCGTTCCAAAGCGTCTGCGGATCGGCATACGCCCTCGGCGCGTTGGATGGCAGCATGACTTCCACCCACTTCACGCGCGCCGGGCTGCTGTGCGGATATTTCCAGCAGCACTCGTATTCGGAATACTTCTTTTCGCCTGAATAATATGCGCAGGAAGCCATGCAGGATTGACCTTTTCCGCGGCTGATGATCTTAAAGCTCCCCGTCGGGCAGGGCATGGGTTCACCTCCATTTCTCGGCGCAAAGCGCCGTCATGGGGTAGCCGATGCAATCGGCGCAGGGGCTTGCCCCTGTTGATGCCGAAGGCATCGAGCACCCCGCAGAGGCCTTCGGAGAACGCACGGCGCATCGAAGATGCGTATAAGTGCGCCCTCACGGGGTGGCGTTGCTTGCGCTGCTCTCCGCGTTCTCCTCGTCTACGTTGTGCCGGTTCATGCTTTGTAGGGACAGTTTTGGCATCCGTTGGACAGCTGCTTCGATCAGTTCTTTGGGGCTTTGTGAGATTTCTCCGCGGCGGCTGGCGGTCATTTGCTCCACCAGCAAACGGACACAAGGAGACGAAAAGAAGTAATCAATCAGCAGAAATACATCTTCATTCGTCAGCAGTTCGGGTGCTGGCAGGTAATGCTCCAAATGCCCGCCGCGTTCGCACAGACGGTGCGTCCGCTCTTTGTTGCGCTGCATGGAGATTTTGTGTTTTGCCACTTTGAGCTGCTGCTCCGCTTTCCGTTTCTGCGCTTCGGCCTTTTGCTGCGCTGCAAGCAATTTTTCAATTCGTTCAGATGCCATGAAACATTCCTCCTTAGAAATAGAATAGAATCGTGTCGTTTTGCTTTTTTTCGGTTCACGCTGCATGTTCGGCAGGCGGTTCTTCCTGCATTGCAGAAGCGTCCATCTGCAATGCGCCGCTGCGAATCAGTTCCAACAGCTTGTCCTCATAGGTGACAGCAATGTCATCGTTGCAGTATGCATGAACAGTAAAGTTTGTATTACCAATCCGCTGGGTAAAGGTAAACGTAGGCATACGATTTTCAGTCATAGGAGTTCCTTTCCAGTCAATGCAAAAAGCGATGCAACCAGCATCATAGCAGGGCATCGCTTTTACACCTGTTCAGTTTTCTGATTCAGATTTGGGATTCGTTTTTAAGCTGTGCGCTCAGCTTTTCCTGACGCTTTTGCGCACGTTTATTTCTTGCATGGATTCTTCGTTTTTTCAACGCCTCCTGATGTTTTTCCTCTTCTGGCGAAAGCTCGATGGGCTGTACGGGAACGTCAAACTTCCCAATGAAATTCAAATACACTTCAATCTCACGGGAACGTTCGCCGTCCTCGTCCTTTGTTGTCTCATGAACAACGACCTTTTCCACGAATTGACGCAACACTTCATCGGAATCTTCTATGCAATCGCGGTAGCGCTCAATAAGCGCCATAAACTGTTCAACCTTAGCTTTGCCAGAGTGCATTTCATCCAGCTGACGCTGTTCCTCTAAAACTGCTTCTTCCAGCTGCGTCTGCTCCTTTTCATACTGGGCAGACAGCGTATCAAACCGTGCTTCCGGGATTCTTTCAAGCGCATAGTTTTCATAGAGCTTTTTCAAAAGTCGGTTCAGTTCTGTGATCCTTTTATGCTTTGCCGCCATCCCTTTCTTGAGCTGTTTTGTCTTTTCCGGCTGCTCTACCAGTATTTCGCCTTGCAGCCGTGCCAGAAACTCCTCTT
>ERZ772819.1866-NODE-1866-length-16427-cov-23.009467_pt1 | contig 16427 bp, 15 predicted proteins | sample MGYA00580860_ERZ772819 | MGnify/ENA primary metagenome ERZ772819 (study PRJEB29015, sample SAMEA2737683) | human gut metagenome | biome: human gut; feature: human-associated habitat; material: faeces | place: China | collected 2012 ...
ATTATCGAGCATTTTGGCAACGCAGATGCCGTGCCGCAGTCGCCGAAGCGGTGCTTAAGCCGTCAGGCGGGAATTGTGCGGTGTTGCCTTTATTCTAACGATAAAAACTCAGAATCGATTGAACCATTCAAAACCTGTTCAATGGAAGCCCTGCTCAATGCAAAGTTGCCATGTGCAGCGCCCAGTTCATCCGTATAGTCTTTATACAGGTAAACCCGAATGTTTGCATAATGCGGCTCATACTGGGTGATCACCGGGTGCAGTACCGGGTTTTGAATTTCCACGGTAACGGTACCATCTGCTGCGGTTGTTTTCTGGAATGTCACATCCAGAATGGCACCGATCATATTGTCCGGCATATCCTGCGCATTGATAAAGTTTCCCAGCGAATAGGCAACAAACGACTTATTCTCATTCGTTCCTGTCAGCCACTGCGCCGTCTGCGTCACATGCGGGTGGGTGCCAATGATTAGGTCTGCACCCTGGTCAGCCAGCCATTGGGCTGTTTCACGCTGTGCATCCGTAACTGTATGGCTGCCTTCAACACCCCAGTGGCAGCTGACGACCAGAACGTCACAGTTGGGGCGCATATCCGTGATCTGCTTTTCAATCACATCCCTCTGGTCCAGATAAACCACGCCGTATTCACTGCCGGACGGCGTTGGCAGGCCGTTGGTCATCTCCGTATAAGAAAGATAGCCGATGGTAACGCCGTTTACTGTCTGGTACACATAGTCATCATAGGTTTCCAGATTATAAAACCCCATGGACACCACATCATCCGGCATAGCCGCCCAGTGTGCCATCGAAGAGGCAATGCCGCCAGCGCCTTTATCATAGCTGTGGTTGTTGGAAAGGCTGAACACCCGGAAGCCAACATTATACAGCGCATTGGTAATATCCCCAGGCGTAGAGAACATCGGGTAACCGGAAGGTTCATAATCATCATTGACCAGCGTTTCCTGGTTGAGCCAGTTCACATCAAACCCGGCGTAAAAATCCCGCAGATTTTCATAGGCAGGGATAAAGTCATAGTGGCCATCACTGCCGCGCGCCCTGGCCTGGTTGTAAATGCCCTCGTGGATCAGGTTATCCCCGGTTGCAGAAAAGTGTACTGTCTGCACGACCGGTTCCGGTTCAGGTGTTGGCGCGGGCGTCTGTGTCGGTTCTGTCTGTGCCTGGACTTCTTCGGTGCTTTGTGCTGTGCTTACCGTGGCTTTTGCACTGCTTTGACCGTTCCGCATGGATTCTACCAGCAGGGAACCAACCAACACACCGCACACGCCAATTGCAATTACTGCGCACGCAGCAGCTTCATGGGACCTTAAAGACATTGCATTTTACCCTTGAGCATATCCGTCATGGTGTAGTAACCCGGCTCACACCCATCCAGGAAGAGTGCTGCCTGTACAGCGCCATCGGCAAACACACCGCGGCTCTGGGCCACATGGCTGATGGTCACAACCTCTTCCGGGCCGCAGAACAGCACATCATGGTCGCCCACAATGCCGCCGCCGCGCACGGAGCTGATGCCCAATTCCTGCGCGCCGCGCTTCTGGCGCACAGCGTGGCGGTCATAGACATACTCATATTTGCCGCCAGCTTCCTCGTTGATGGCATTTGCGATCATCAAAGCGGTTCCGCTGGGGGCATCCAGCTTGTTGTGATGGTGCTTCTCCACAATTTCGATATCAAACTCGCCATCAAACAGCTTGGTAGCACGGCGGGCCAGCTCGATCAACACATTGATGCCAACCGACATATTGGCGCTGCGGAACACCGGCACCTTCTCGCTGGCCTGTTCCACCACAGCCTCGTCCTCTTTGCTCAAACCGGTCGAGCAAAGCACGCAAGGCATACCATGTGCCGCGCAGAACTGTGCCGCGTGCACCGTACCGGCAGGGGAAGTAAAATCAATTACGATTCCCTTTGCCTCCGGCAAATCTTCCAGCGAAGCGTAAACCGGGATATCCCCGATCTGACCGGCTTTCTGGTCCACACCGGCAACAATGCGGCAATCGCTGCGGGCAGAGATCTTTTCCACAAGGGTATGGCCCATACGGCCGTTAATGCCCTGAATAATCAAATCCGTCATCTTAATTTGGTTCCTTCCTTTTCCAAAGCACAGGCCCGCGGCGCCGCAACAAATCCGCGGTACTGCGGGCCTGGTCGTGATTATTTTATTTCAGAACGCCGTAAGCCTTCATCTCATTTTCCAGGGACTGCTGCACGGCAGCCGAAGGCTCCACCAGAGGCAGGCGCAATGGACCCGCATTCCAGCCCAGGCGGTTCATTGCCCATTTGACCGGGATGGGGTTTACATCAGCAAACAGGGCATGGCACAGCGGCAGCGCTTTCAGCTGCAGTTCCAGGCTCTTTGCCGTGTCACCGGAAAACCATGCGGCACAGATATCGTGTGCCTGCTGCGGTGCAACATTGGAAAGCACACTGATGACGCCCTTACCGCCCAAGGACAAGATCGGCACAATCTGGTCATCGTTGCCAGAATAAATGTTCAGTTCCTCGCCACACAGGACTGCAACATCCGCAACCTGGGAGATATTGCCGCTGGCTTCCTTTACAGCGTTTACATTGGGCAGCTTGGCAAGCTCCGCCAGTGTGGCGGGCTGCAGATTCACACCGGTACGGGACGGAACATTGTAAATGATGCAGGGCAGGGTAACGGCATTTGCAATGGCCGTATAGTGGGCAATCAGGCCCGCCTGGCTGGTTTTGTTGTAATAAGGGGTAACCAGCAGCAGGGCATCTGCACCGGCTTCCTCGGCCTCTTTGGAGATCTCAATGGCAAAGGCCGTATCGTTGGAGCCCGTGCCCGCAATAACAGGAACGCGCTTTGCGGTATGCTTCACAGCAAAACGGATGCACTCCACATGCTCTTCGTGGCTGAGCGCTGCGGATTCACCCGTGGTGCCGCAGATCACAATGGCATCTGTGGCGTGTGCAATCTGATCATCAATAATGCGGCCCAGTTCCTCAAAGTTGACGGTTCCGTCTGCGTGCATGGGGGTAATGATGGCAACAGCAGCACCGGTAAATACAGGTTGTTTCATAGGGAATGTTTCTCCTTCAATCTAGGGGATAATTAGTCAAAATAGCCCTTAACGGCCAACAGTTCTGCCAGCAGAACTGCACCGCCTGCTGCGCCGCGCAGCGTGTTGTGGGACAGGCAGACAAACTTGTAATCGTACTGGGTATCCTCACGCAGGCGACCAATGCTGACAGCCATGCCGTTTTCAATCATGCGGTCCAGCTTGGGCTGGGGGCGGTCATCTTCTTCAAAGTAATGCAGGAACTGTTTGGGTGCGCTGGGCAGGTCCAGATCCTGCGCCGGGCCATGAAATTCTTTCCAGGTTTTCAGGATTTCTTCTTTGGTGGGCTTTTTATCAAAGCTTACGAACACCGCGCCCATGTGGCCATCGGATACCGGTACGCGCAGGCACTGGGCCGTAATGGAAGGTGCAGTTGCGGGCACAATCTTATCGCCATCAATGTGGCCCCACAGCTTCAGCGGCTCCTGCTCACTCTTTTCTTCTTCACCACCGATGTAGGGAATCACGTTATCCAGGATATCGGGGAAAGTCTCAAACGTTTTGCCAGCGCCGGAGATTGCCTGATAGGTGCAGACCAGGCACTTGGTTACGCCGTAATCCTTCATCAGCGGGTGCAGGGCAGGCACATAGCTCTGCAGGCTGCAGTTGGACTTGACGGCAATAAAGCCGCGCTTGGTGCCCAGGCGCTTGCGCTGTGCGGGGATGATTTCCAGGTGGTCTGCATTGATTTCAGGCACTACCATCGGAACATCCGGTGTCATGCGGTGTGCGCTGTTGTTGGAAACCACAGGGCATTCTGCCTTGGCGTAAGCTTCTTCCAGCGCTTTGATTTCGTCCTTTTTCATGTTGACTGCACAGAACACAAAATCCACCTGTGCAGCAACTTCTTCCACCTTGGAAGCATCCAGAACCACCATCTTTTTGACTGCTTCCGGCATCGGTGTTTTCATCAGCCAGCGGCTGCCGACAGCATCCTCATAGGTCTTGCCTGCGGAGCGTGCCGATGCAGCCAGAGCCGTAAGCTTAAACCAGGGATGATTTTCCAGCAGGGTAATAAAACGCTGGCCCACCATGCCAGTTGCACCAACAACGCCAACTTTGTACTGTTTCATCTTAAACTGCCGTCCTTTCCTCCAGAACCCCAACGCACATTTGGGGATTCTGCTTCTGTTCCCAGCCCCATACCATTACCTATATGCAGCTGCCGCCGCAGGTTTGCAGGGGGTAAACACAAACCTGCCGCTGCATTCAAGCCATTTTGCTGCCAAACACGAGATAATAAAAAAACCGGCTTGAAAACCGGCACAAAATGCAATATAATGATACATTGCATGAGCACAGCGCAACACGTTAATCCTAACGTGACAGTCCCGCCCCTGTTCGGCTGCGGGCCCAGGAACGATGCGTGCCGTGCACCGCCTTCGGCGGACGTCCCTTTCCATTCCCCACAAGCCTTTGGCTGGCATAAAAGGGAATATACTGATGAAATCCGCACCTCTGTGCCGCATGGCGGCTGCTGTAAGATACAATCGCCGCCTGCATGCCTCAATAATAGCATTGCGCGGCCAACTTGTCAACGCAAAAAGGAAGCAAAACAATGTTAAAGAAAGATTTTTGGTATGACCTGCCCAAAGAACTGATTGCCCAGGAGCCCGCTGACCCGCGTGACAGCGCCCGCCTGATGGTGCTTGACCGCAAGAATGATACGATTGAACACCGCATCTTCCATGACCTGCCGGAATACCTGAACGCCGGAGATGTGCTGGTCGTCAACAATTCTAAGGTTCTGCCTGCCCGCTTGATGGGTGTTAAAGTGCCCACCGGCGCCGTGTGCGAGGTTCTGCTGCTCCGCCAGGCCCACGGTGACACCTGGGAATGCCTGGCCCGCCCCGGCCGCCGGATGCAGGCTGGCACCAAGCTGAACTTTGGCGACGGCTCCCTGACGGCCACAGTAGACGAGACCCTGCCGGATGGCAACAAATATGTAACCTTCCAATACGATACCCAGACTTTGTACGAAAAGCTGGATGAGTTCGGCAAAATGCCGCTGCCGCCGTACATCACCCGCCAGCTAGAGGATCAGAGCCAGTACCAGACCGTATACGCCAAAGAGCTTGGCAGCGCGGCTGCCCCCACAGCCGGGCTGCATTTTACCCCGGAACTGCTGGATACCATCCGTGCCAAGGGGGTCAACATTGTGGAAGTGACCCTGCACGTTGGCCTTGGCACCTTCCGCCCTGTCAGCGAGGATGATATTCAGGAGCACCAGATGCACACCGAATGGTACTGCGTGGATGATACTGCAGCCGAGGCCATCAACGCAGCACGCGCCAGCGGCCATCGCGTAATTGCTGTCGGTACCACCAGCTGCCGCACGCTGGAAGCCGTCTGGGCCAAGTACGGCAAGATTGTCCCTTGCAGCGGTACTACCGATATTTTCCTGTACCCCGGTGTAGAGCTGCACGCTATTGACGGCCTGGTGACAAACTTCCACCTGCCGGAAAGCACTCTGATTATGCTGATCTCTGCGTTTTACGGGTATGAGAAAACCATGGCTGCATATAAGGTTGCCGTACAGGAAAAATATCGCTTTTTCTCCTTTGGCGATGCCATGTTCATCCAATAAGCCTGCCTCGCAGAACGGTTGACTTATCCTACTGCTTCCAGTATAATAAAATCACAAAGCGGCGCAGGAAAACACTCTGGCGCCGCATGTTTTTGAACAAAATGAAACAGCAAAACAGGGGAGACTATCATTTATGCCATACCGTCTGATTAAAAAAGAGGGTGCAGCCCGCCGCGGCGAGTTCCAGACTGTGCACGGCACGGTTCAGACACCTGCTTTCCAAAACGTTGCCACTGCTGCCGCGATCAAAGGCGGGCTTTCGGCACATGATTTGAAAGAAATCCGCGCACAGGTCATGCTGTGCAACACCTATCATCTCCACCTGCGTCCCGGTGATCAGGTCGTTGCCGATATGGGCGGCCTGCACAAGTTTACCCGCTGGGACGGCCCGATCCTGACCGACAGCGGCGGATTTCAGGTGTTCAGCCTTGCCAAGCTGCGCCACATTACCGAGGAAGGCGTAACGTTCAACTCTCATCTGGACGGCCACCGCATTTTTATGGGGCCGGAACAGAGCATGCAGATTCAGGCAAACCTTGGCTCCACCATTGCCATGGCCTTTGATGAATGCGTGGAAAACCCCGCTGAATATGATTACGCCAAAAACAGCTGCGCGCGTACCGCACGCTGGCTGCTGCGCTGCAAGGCGGAAATGGCCCGCCTGAAGCACGAGGGCAAGGCCGTGAACCCGGACCAGCTGCTGTTTGGCATCAATCAGGGCTGCACCTACAAAGACCTGCGCGTTGAGCACATGAAACAGATTGCTGAATATGATCTGGACGGTTATGCAATCGGCGGCCTTGCTGTCGGCGAACCTGCCGAAGTGATGTATGATGTGATCAGCGCGGTAGAGCCTTACGCCCCGGCGGATAAGATCCGCTACCTGATGGGCGTTGGCACCCCCGGCAACATCATTGAGGGCGTGTACCGCGGTGTGGATTTGTTTGACTGCGTCATGCCCAGCCGCAACGCCCGCCATGGCCATCTGTTCACATGGAACGGCATCATCAACATTAAAAACCTGAAATATGAGCGTGACGAACAGCCCATTGACCCGCAGTGCGATTGCCCGGTCTGCCGCAATTACAGCCGCGCTTACATCCGCCACCTGCAAAAGGCAGATGAAATGCTGGGTATGCGTTTGGCTGTTATGCACAACCTGTATTTCTACAATCATTTGATGGAGCGGATTCGTGAAGCGTTGGATAACGGCACATTCCAGCAGTTCCATGATAAGTATGTGCATCTTCTGGATTCCAGAATTTAAGCGGATTCCGTGTTTCCTTGCTTTACCCCCTTGCGGTTTATGGCGAAAGCCTGTATAATAATAGAAATACTGTAAAATCAAAATTTAAGGAGTTCCACATTATGATCGAATTTTTGACCGCTGATACTTCCAGCACTGCCAGCCTGCTTGTCACTTTCCTGCCGATGGTTCTGATCCTTGTGTTCATGTACATCATCCTGTACCTGCCCCAGAAAAAGCAGGACAAGAAAGATGCTGCCATGCGCGCTTCCATCGAAGTAGGCGATACCGTTATTACCATTGGTGGTGTTGTTGGCCGCGTTGCTGCTATCAATGATAAGGATGATACCTTTGTTCTGGAAACCACCAGCGACCGTGTGAAGATTCGCTTCCGCCGTTCCGCTATTTCCTCCGTTGAGAAGCTGGACATGGGCAACACTGCAAAAGATACCGCCAAGAAAGATGCTCCTGCCAAGAAGAACTGATTGGTTCTGACTGTATTACCTGAATAACAAACGCCCCTTTTGCATAGTTTGTACCATGCAAAGGGGGCGTTTTCTTTATGTTTGCTGCTAATTCAAGGGCTTCATCTGCCAAACTTCGATCAAGTCATATCTGCAAAGTCCGCAGTAAATCCAGCGGCCATTTATCTTGGCTGCTGATCAAAAGTTTCGGCTGCGGCGTGGGTACCGCCATCCTGCTTTTCGCTTTGGCCGCACAGATTTTTGCCCATACTGCACTCTCGCTGGAACTTGTCAAACCGGCAACCTGTGCCAGCGTGGCGGTGGGGGCTGTTCTTTCCGGTCTCGTTCTTGCGAACGGTATTGCTCAAAAACGGCTCTTATGCGGTGTTTCCGTGGGCGTCTTTTATGCGCTGTGTTTGAGCCTCACTACCGCTTTGAGCGGCAAACCGCTTGTATTTGATCATGTGAACCTCGCCTTACTTGCAGCGCTGCTGTTCGGCGGCACCGCAGGCGGCGTGCTGAGTGCATTGGGCGCAGTAGGGAACACTGCGCCCGAACGCTGATGCGCGCCCCGCGACCAGCACCGGCCCCTTACACGCCCAAAAGGGCTCTTAACAGCGGTTCATCCGCCGGTGCGGCTGCTGCCCTGGGCATACAAAAACTTGCGGGCAAAAACGATCTATTCGCTTTCTCTTCTGCGTTTCTGACCGGGTATCTCGCCGGCATTCCGCTCGGCCGGTTTGAGCTCCACGGTGCTTTCACTTCGCTTACAGAGCATGTCATGGCCGCACAAAGTTATACGGCATTCTGGTCTGTCTGGTGCAGTTGGTTTGCCGCGGCATTTTTGCAGGCATCGCTGATTTATCTCTGCGGTTTTCATTTGTGGGGCAGCATTTTTATGGGGGCTTATTTTGCATTCAAGGGCACTGTATTAGGTGTGTGCGCTTCCGCCATTTATGCGTCCGGCGGGGCACGTGCGCTTGTTGTTTATTGGCTCCTGAACTGCCTGCCGGAGCTTGTGCTGTCGGCATTCATGCTTTGGCTTGCGCATAGTTCGTGCAGGGTAAGTCAAAGCCTGTCCAGCATTGTTTTTTCCGGCTGCCGTTGTGCGCTCAACGGCGCAATCCGGCGCTTATCTGTACATTATCTGCTTTGCCTGCTAGGGTGCGCTGTCAGCAGCTTTATGTTTTCCGGTTCAGCTGTCCTCTTCGCCAGTGTCCTGCTTTGAATCCGTCATCGCTTTGGACTGCGGTGCAATATAGCCAGTATCCGCAAGGGGAGAGGCTTCCACCGCCTGTTTCAACTGCTGCTGGTTGATATGGGTATAAATCTGCGTCGTGGATACATTCTCGTGCCCCAGGATTTCCTTGATGGCCAGCATATCCACACCGCCCTGATACATGAGTGTAGCGGCGGTATGGCGCAGTTTATGCGGCGAATAACCCATATTGTCCAAGCCCGCTGATTTCAGGCAGTTGGCAACAATCTGCTCCACACGGCGCGCTGTTAAGCGTCTGCCAGTCTTTTTGGATACAAAAAGTGCTTCTTTATCCCGCAGGTTGTTTAGCGCAGCCCGCGCGGGCAGGTAATGCTCCAACGCAGCCTGGCACGCGGTGTTCAGGTACACCAGGCGTTCTTTGTTTCCTTTGCCGGTAATTTTAATAGTATCGTCCTTAAAATCGCCAAGATTGATTGTGATCAGTTCCGCCAAGCGCATACCGCAATTCAGGAAAAAGACAATAATACAGTAGTCCCGTTCATAAAAGTCACTTTGTATATTTTTTAACAACTGTATGCTTTCACTGGCACTCAGATATTTGGGCAGGGATTTCTTTGGGCTGCCAAGGTTGATATTATCCGTTGGATTTTCGCTCAGTTCATTGATCTGGTGGCAAAGGTAGCCAAAAAAGCCGCGCAGGGCGCTCAGCTTGCGGGCACGGGCCTTGGCACCGTTATCATTACTGCGGGCGTAATCCAGGTAATTGATAATATCCCGTTTGGTAATGGTGCTGATCTGGCGTTTGGTAATATGGGTCAAGTCAATTTCTTCCGGCGGTGTATCTGGCTGCGCAAGGTTCCAAACCATCATCATATAGCGGAAGAAACCGCGCAGGTCCAGATAGTAACCGTTAATGGTGCGCGGCGAACGCAACTTGACAACATCCAGATAATGCAGATAATCCATAACAAGATCCGGAATATCCGTATACGGCGCATGCCGGTTTGGGTGCGCCACATCAATGTATGTACTCATTATTGTGAGTAAAGCCCTCCTCTATATTTCGCTAAACTCATCTTTAGCGAAATTGCATGTTATGCAAAAACACACGAAATCCTGCACCCGCTTGTAGATAGATTCAAGATTTCGTGTGTCCTCTGCATGCCAGTAGCTCCTGGTTTTATTCTTCTTTCCGTTCGCTCTTTTATTTGCCTATTTTTATTTTATTTACTTATTTATTGCGATGTTCATCCAATAGGTCTATCGCAACCATCACCATGGCATATCATTCGATACCAAATTCAGCCTTTTATCAATCTTCGTCATCACCCAGATTATCTACACGGCCCTGGCCTTTAATATAAAACGGCTCGCTGCCGCGCATGCCTTGCTGGCCCAGCGGCGAAGTAGAAATCGTGATGTTCAGGTTCATCTTTTTCTCATTGCTGACCAGGAACGGGCGCGCTGCATCGCCTGCGGCTTTGAACAGTGCATCGTCCTTGGGTGCATCCAGAACCAAAAGATAACTCTTGGTTGCTCCGTTGATCACCATGATCTGCAGGTATGCGGCTCCCACCATCGGGTACTTTTCCAACTCGGCACACAGCGGGTTGACCAATTCATCCGGGTATACCGAAGGCTCCACGATCGTCACCTTATCGCCGGGCTTGATCTGTGCATTGCGCTGGGCTGCCTGCTGCGCGGCGGTCTGCTTGATTTTTTCCAGCATCGCATTGCGCTGTTTCAGCAAAGATGCAACCATATCCGAGTTAAAGCGCAGGTTATCCGTGAACGGGTTCAGCACAAAACCTGCCACATGGTCGTTACCGTTCAGCATCCGGGCGTAATCATCAAAGCGCAGCAGCATAACCTGACCAGCGGGCTTATTCTGCCACTTATTCAGTTCTTCTGCATCGGTGAATGCGGTAAAGAAAGACTTTTCATCACCAGATTTCAGCAGCGCAAAGGTCACCTTGGTGTCTTTTGGCAGCTGGATTCGCCCATTTTCGTCCGGTTTAGGAGCGTTTTCGCCAATTTCAATCTTAGCCGGTGCAAGGAATACACCGCGCATCATCAGGTTGATAACCGCATTAAAGTTCTGCGGATTGTTTTCCTCACGCAGGGCCGCAGCAGCCTTTTTCAGCGCTGCATTATCAATTTTCGGCGGTTTGGGTGCTGCCGGGGCTGCATTCTGTGCCGGGGTCGTATTTTTTTCCTGTTCGCTCATGATATACTCCTCTTGGTTTGGGTCGCTGCCCATACCTTATTATTTATTGATTTTGATTGCATTGATGGCTTCCCGCAGGTATGCAACGCCCACCAGGCGCAGCCCCGGGAATTGCGCAGCATCCAGCATGTTCAGGTTATGTTTGGGCACAATGGCGGTATCAAAGCCCACGCGCTGGGCCTCCCGCAGGCGGGTTTCCAGGTGCGGCACGCTGCGCACTTCCCCGCCCAGACCCACTTCACCAATGGCCAGTGTTTTTTCAGGTACAGGCAGATCCAGCAGACTGGACGCCATTGCCAGGCAGACCGGCAAATCGCAGGCAGTCTCGTCCAGTTTCAGACCGCCAATGATGTTGATATACACATCCTGGTTGCCAAACACATAGCCCGCGCGCTTTTCCAGCACGGCCAGCAGCAGATACATACGGTTATAGTCAAACCCGCTTGCCGTGCGCCGTGGGCTTGGAAACGCCGTTTTCGTTACAAGTGCCTGAATCTCGCTCAGTACTGGCCGCGTACCTTCCATCACGCAGGCAACGCAGGTACCGGAAATGCCAATCGGCCGCCCTTCCAGCATGACCTGCGAGGGGTTTTCGATTTGTTCCAATCCCTTGCCGGTCATATCAAACATGCCGATCTCATTGGTGGAGCCGTAACGGTTCTTCACGGCGCGCAGCACGCGGTACGGCAGGGTCTTGTCGCCCTCAAAGTACAGCACAGTATCCACAATGTGCTCCATGACTTTGGGACCCGCAATGGCACCGTCTTTGTTGACATGGCCGACAATAAAGGTCGGTATCTCATTCGTTTTTGCCACATTCAAGAAGCGTGCCGAGCTTTCCTTGACCTGGCTGACCGTGCCGGAGGACGACGCCACATCCGTGCAGCGCATCGTCTGGATGGAGTCGATCACTACAAGATCCGGCTTCATCTGTTCAATCAGCCCGCAGATTTCATCCACATCGCTTTCCGCCACAATGGAGATATTATCCTGCGGCACATCCAGCCGAACGGCACGCAGCTTGATCTGCCGTACGGATTCTTCGCCCGTCACATACAGAACCGAGCGCGTCCGGCTTACTTCGCCGCACAGCTGCAGCAGAATGGTAGATTTGCCGATGCCCGGTTCGCCGCCAATCAAAATCACACTGCCCAGCACAATGCCACCGCCCAACACGCGGTCCAGCTCTGCAATGCCAGTTACAATGCGGCTTTTTTCTTCGGTCGTGCTTACGTTTTTCAGTTTCAACGGTTTCAGGCTGGTCTGACCCGTCACACGTACCGGTGCGGCAGCGCGGCCGGAAGAAGACTTTGCCGGTTCTTCCACCACATCTTCGGTCATCGTGTTCCATGCACCGCAGGACGGGCAGCGGCCCAGCCAGCGGGGACTGGTTTCGCCGCACTGGTTGCACACATAAATTGTTTTCAGCTTATCTTTTGGCATGGTTGCTCCCCCGGCCGCATTTTTCGTACCCTTTTATTATATCCTAAATCTCGTGTGGGGGCAAGGTATGCGCCAAAAATAAAGCGGCAGGCTGCCGCCCGGTGTGCCGGGGATGCAGCAGCCTGCGCGCTCATTTTATAAATTCAGACAATCAAAGCATTACCTTGTGGTAGGTCTTTTTCCCCTTTTTGATCACAACACCATTCTGGAGTTGCTCAACCGTCAGACCAAAGGTCGGGTCGGTCACTTTCTCGCCGTCCACCAAAACGCCGCCCTGCTGTACCAGCTGGCGGGCTTCACGGTTGGAACCGCACAGCTTGGCGCCAACCATGGCAGCCAGCAGGCCAACCTTACCGTCCTTGACCAATGATGCGGCATCCAGCTGGGTGGTAGGCATGTTCTCGTGGTCGGCTACGCCGCTGAACAGCTGGCGGGCTGCACTCTGGGCCTTTTCAGCTTCCTCGGCACCGTGCACCATGCTGGTCAGCTCGTAAGCCAGGATTTCCTTGGCCTTGTTCAGCTGCTCGCCTTCCCAGTGGTCCATCTCATCGATCTGCTCCAGCGGCAGGAAGGTCAGCATGCGGATGCACTTGAGTACATCAGCATCGCCGACATTGCGCCAGTACTGATAGAACTCGAACGGGCTGGTCTTGTTGGGGTCAAGCCAAACGGCGTTGCCGGCGGTCTTGCCCATCTTTTTGCCCTGGCTGTCGGTCAGCAGCGTGATAGTCATGGCGTAAGCATCCTTGCCCAGCTTGCGGCGGATCAGCTCGGTGCCGCCCAGCATGTTGCTCCACTGGTCGTCGCCGCCAAACTCCATGTTGCAGCCGTAATTTTGGAACAGGTGGTAGAAGTCGTAGCTCTGCATGATCATGTAGTTGAATTCCAGGAAGGACAGGCCCTTCTCCATGCGCTGCTTGTAGCATTCGGCGCGCAGCATGTTGTTCACGCTGAAGCAGGGGCCAACTTCACGCAGCAGCTCAATGTAGTTCAGGTTCAGCAGCCAGTCAGCGTTGTTCAGCATCATAGCCTTGCCTTCGCCAAACTCAATAAAGCGCTCCATCTGGCGCTTAAAGCACTCGGCGTTATGGTCAATGTCCTCTTTGGTCAACATTTTGCGCATGTCGGTACGGCCAGAAGGGTCACCGATCATGGTGGTGCCGCCGCCAATCAGGGCAATGGGTTTGTTGCCTGCCATCTGCAGGCGCTTCATCAGGGTCAGGGCCATAAAGTGGCCGGCGGTCAGGCTGTCGGCTGTGCAGTCAAAGCCGATGTAGAAAGTAGCCTTGCCGTTGTTGATTACTTCCTTAATTTCTTCCTCGTCCGTTACCTGGGCAATCAGGCCGCGGGCTTTCAGTTCGTCATAAATGGTCATGGGGTTGCATCCTCCTTGGTTTGTGCGGCAAGAGCAAAAAATAAAACGCCCCTGCCAAATGTTGAATTTGGCAGAGGGCGATCAAATACGCGGTACCACCTCTGTTTGCCCGTGCCTCGCGGCGGCGGGCCTTCGCGGGTGCGGCAGTCAAAGTGTACAACTGCGACACCCAAACGCTGTAACGTGCGCACACGGCCCAGCCTAACAGCCTTTAATTAAAGGCGTTCAGCCTGCTGCTCAGGGATGTATTCACCGCTTTGCCTGCCAGTCCCTTACACCAACCGGGGCCTCTCTTTCGCATACAGCAAAACGGTTACTCGTTCCCGTCCTTGCATTTAACTGTTTACTAAATTAGCATATGTTTCCGCTTTTGTCAAGCGTTTGGCAGCAGCTTATTTTTCGATCTGCTTTTCATAAAACGTGATGGACAGCGAAACGCTGATATCATTATTGACCGAAAGATTCTCGTTGGCCGAAACCGCGATCTGTTCAATCGCGCAGCGAAAGCGGCAAAGGAGGCCTTTTGACCTTTTTTACTTGCCGCAGCAGTTTTAATCATGTTCATCTCCACCATGGCAGACCGCTACAGGCTGCCGTGAATTATTCGTTGTTATTCTAGCCTATTTCATCTGTTTTGGCAAGCATTCATTTCCTACTCGTGCAGCCCCGCCGGGCATACGCATTCATACGTTGGCCCTGCGGAGCTGTGTTATTTTTTATTCAATTATAACTGCATCCGGTTACGATTCAAGACTGCCATGCAGCTCAACTGTTTTGCGCTGCATTATAGCTTGCCAAGCGCTCCTCAAAGTCCTTTTCTGCACCCTGCACAGTGGTCAGGTCACCTGTTGCGATATTCCACAGGGTATCATTAAAGGCGCTATCAATCAGTTGCAATGCTCATATCAAGGTCATGGTCAATGCAGCTGTTCTCCAACAGCTCAAACATGGTTTCAAACTCCAGGTCAATAATAGTAATCCGTTGTTCCAAACAAAACCACATCCGATTTTTCTGCCGCTGTCACAATCGCATCCAACTGTTTATTACAGCCATCAATTTTGGAATAGCTGATAGTAAATGTTGGGGTAAATCTTGTTCCAGTCCAGCGCAACAGCTTCAAAGTTGGACCAACTGCCGTAAACAGTCAATTCCTGCTGTGCAGCGGTATCCATGGACGGAGCAGACCTGCCATTCTGCGCTGCCTGTTCAGGCTGTGTTTCTGCTTTCTGGCATCCGGTCAAAAATATGGCAGCAGACATTCCCGCCGCAAGCAGCAGAGGACATTGTTTTTATAGTTCAATTCCTCTTATTTATCGCAAATTTGCGTATTTCCTCGACGATATTATTGATGGCAACAGGTTTATCAACGATGAACTCCCCAAGAAAGACTCCGGTCTTTCCCCTGTTTCTATCAGCGTTGGAGTTGCTTTTACTGACCGCAAAAAATCGAGCAGATTCATCTTCAAGGATGCTGACAAAGCTCTTTATCTGGTAAAAGAAAACAGCAGACGCGGATGTGCAATCTATTAACGTCTCCTTTTCATTATCATTTGCTCCCAGCTGGTACAAGTTGGGAGCTTTTTTCTTCGCTCAAACATAAAAATTCATATCAGATGTATCTTTATACTGTATTTTAACGTACACTCATAATATTTCTTCATGAATCTTGTCGAAACATATTGATTTTGAGTATATTTTGGGTTAACATTGTAAATAGCTTTTGTTGTATTTGCCAGGCCCCATACATTTCAGAAAGGTCGATGCCGCATGTATCATTCGGCTATGGAACCCCGCCCTGTCAGCTGCTCATCTTTTGTACCTTTACTGCGCAGGATGAGCTATCTCATCCTCAAACGCGGGTTTGATCTTGTATTTTCTTTGGTTCTGCTTGTTACCTGCGCGCTGCTCATGGCTGTGATTGCGCTTGTTGTTTGGCTGGATTCCCCCGGCAAGATCATTTACACACAAATACGGCTTGGATACGGCGGGAAGCCTTTTACTATCTACAAATTCCGTTCTATGCAGCAAAGCACTGCCCCGGATGATGCGAAGTGGACCAGTGAAAACGACACACGCATTACCCGCGTTGGCCATATCCTGCGCCTGACCCACCTGGACGAACTGCCGCAGCTGCTCAACATCTTTATGGGCGAAATGAGCTTTGTTGGCCCGCGCCCCGAACGCCCCACTGTTTATGACGACCTTGACGGCAAAGTCGAGAACTTCCGCAGCCGTATGCAGGTTATGCCGGGCTTGACTGGTTACGCGCAGGTCAATGGCGGCTATGATTTGAACCCTGCAGAAAAGCTCAAATATGATTTGATCTATATCAATCACTGCTCTGTACTGTTTGACCTTTGGTGCCTGCTAAAAACAATACCTGTTGTTTTTACAATGAAAGGCGCAAGGTAATATATTTTTGCCGGAAAGCAAAACGCCCCGTAAGCATTTTGTTATGCACGCTTACAGGGCATGAGACTTTCATATCGTCACTTATTTTTATGGGGAATCAACTATCGCACAAAATCCAAGGGGCTATATACAGAAAAACTCCCGCGAGCGACCTGCCTGCGGGAGTTTTGGAGGTGACGGGCAGATTTGAACTGCCGAATGAGGGTTTTGCAGACCCTTGCCTTACCACTTGGCCACGTCACCATAATAAGCAAAAAGCCGGCGTAAACCGGTTCCTTGCTGTTTGTCTGGAGCGGCCGACGAGGCTCGAACTCGCTACCTCCACCTTGGCAAGGTGGCGCTC
>ERZ772819.1881-NODE-1881-length-16361-cov-6.544033_pt1 | contig 16361 bp, 9 predicted proteins | sample MGYA00580860_ERZ772819 | MGnify/ENA primary metagenome ERZ772819 (study PRJEB29015, sample SAMEA2737683) | human gut metagenome | biome: human gut; feature: human-associated habitat; material: faeces | place: China | collected 2012 ...
AATAGTTTTCATCCGCCTGAGCGTTTGCATTGTCCGGCATGAAAAGACCAATCGAGCTGTTGTACAAATCATCGTTGCCCCTTGATTCAGGTTGAAACGTGGGCAGTTCTTCATGGTGCGAAGACCGTTGCATTTCCATTCGCTCGGTATGTCTGTTACGTTCCAATGCAGTGACGAGGATGTTAAAACAGACTTTGCCACACGCCAAGTGTACAAGATCCCGGCAAATGCACGAATGTTCATATTGGAACGTTTGGAAAACAGGGATAATAACGAACGTCATGATATTGTAAAAGGACTTTCAGAGAAGAAAATTTCCATTGAGCACATAATGCCTCAGACGCTTTCGGATCAATAGAAAAAAGATTTAGGCCCAGAATGGGAACGCATACATCAGACATATCTCCACACTATGGCCAACCTTACACTAACAGCCTATAACTCACAATACAGGAACCTTACATTCCTTGAGAAGAGAGATATGGAAAAAGGGTTTAAAGAGAGTGCTTTCAGATTAAACAATTATGTCAAATCTTGTGATAAATGGACTGAGGATGAACTGAAAGAAAGGCAAAAGGAACTATTGGGCGTTTTTATGAAATTATGGGCGATGCCGTCAACCACATTCAAGCCTACTAAGCAAGAGGCAGAATCAGCATCATTAGAAGATGATGATTTTGAATTTACAGGCAAAAAACTGCAAGCATATATACTATATGGAGTTCGATACACGGTAAACACTTGGAAAGACATGTTGATTCAGGTATGCAATCACATTTTATTGAAAAGGCGCTCTACTATTGAGTGGTTATGCGCAAATGAAAAATCTGGATTTTCAACAACTCCAGAATCATGGAGAAGAGAGCTTGGATCTAATATGTACTTATGGACAGATAATAGTACACAGACAAAGATAAATATTCTTCATGGTTTATTTGAAGAATGCAATATTTCCTCCTCAGAATTAATTTTTGAATTTAGGTCTGACATTTGTGATGAAGATGAAGAATAATATTTAATACAATTATGGTTCTGACTCTCACCTTGGTTTCAGAGCCATTTTTATACCTTTTCTCACCCCAAAACGGTATTTTTCACAAGTTTTTATACCGCACATTTTGACATTCAAGAAATGACACTGACTTTTACTTTCCAAAATGGAGGTACAAGTAGAGAATGATTAAAAAATCAATAACTTATACATTATCAAATATTTGCTAACCTACTGATTGTACCTTTTAGAGCGATACACTATTGATAATCTCTCTGTCCACTGCAATATAGATCAGTCTGTTCAGCCATGTAAGACAGTGGTTGACATATTCCGTCCTACAATCTTTGAATTTCAGGTAGAGCTTATAGCCTCAGCCGAAATCTTCGGTAATATCCCCAACGGTAACGTCCCGCATACCCAATGACAACAGATACTCGTGCAGGTATGCCTGTAAGGACTTGGTTTTATTATTGAATAAAATTCAGATGTACAAATGTATGGTCGGCTCTAAAAAACGAGTGAATTTTTCATTACGTAATTTTCAAGATTCTTATTTTTTTTATTCCTTTGCATACCAAGACTTATAACATCACGTTCTCACTACTTAGAACATCATGAAAAAAATAATTGGACTTTTCTTCCTTATATCTATCCAAATATTATCAGTATCAGCTGAAGAGTTGACCTCAGGATTATTTTTTAACAGTCATCTGCATGACGGAAGTAAACGGACTTCTTTGATTTTAGACAACGGAAATCCGATAGAAATACAAGACAAACAACAAATTTCATTCGAAATGAATATCCGTGACGAACTTATATTCGGTTTTGCCACGCGTATCATAACAAACAACAACGAAAACATTGATCTTATTTTTTCTATTGATACTCTTCAAAGAAAGCGGCCAGCTATCGTGATAAAAGACAAACGTTTTTTTATCAGTGATACGATAATACGAAATAAATGGATTCCTGTCGGCATTACATTTCTGACTAAACAAAATAAAATAGAATTATCTTATAACTCAATAAAAAGAGTGTATGATTATGATTTCAACCAGATAAAAAACACCCGTATCTATTTCGGTGCTTGCGACCATCCGAATTATAACACTCCGGATGCCGCTCCTATAAACGTAAAAAACATTCGCATTTACAACGGAAAAATGTTGTTTCGCCATTGGGAATTAAGCCAGCATGGTAAAGGTGTATGTTATGATCTTGTCGACCATAGTCCGGCGAAAGCCATAAACCCTCATTGGCTCACAGATGATCATGCGGTATGGAAAAACATATACAGCATCCAATTAAAAAAAAATCCACAATATGCATTCGATCCCGAACAAGAACTATTTTATATTACGACCGGAGGTCATGAAATGTTTGTTTATAATCCTCTTACAAGCCATCAAGACACAATCAGAGGTATTACCGGATATCCGGCAGCTACAAGCACCAACCAAATGATTTTCAACACAAAAACAAATCGTTTGGAATCTTATAATTTAGATGACCAGACCACATCGACATTTTCTTTCACTGATAAAGCATGGACTCAAACCTCAAAGAATGAAAAAGAAACCGGATTTTGGCATCATACATCGGACATAGCTCCCGATTCTACCATTATTACATTTGGAGGATACGGTTCTTTCCTGTATAAAAACACCTTATTCAAAATCGATCCTCAAACAGGAGAATTTACAGAAAAGATCATACCTGAGATATATCCAAGATATTCTCCTGCATCGGCAATCGTAGATAATACACTTTATATATTCGGTGGCAAAGGATGCCCTTCCGGACATCAGGAGTTGTCTCCACGCGATTTCTCCGATTTATATGCAATAGATCTGAATACCTTCGAAACAAAAAAGCTATGGGAAATGCCAAACTTCGATAAGAAATTCCTTCCGGGGAGCAATATGGTTTACAATAAAGAGGATTCTTGTTTTTATATCATTACCGGAAATATGGGTGGAGTATTACTGAAAATCTCCATAAATGAACCGGGAATTATTCCGGTATCGGAAATACAACATTTCGATTCGGGTGCAGACTTTTCATTCTCCCAATTATATTATGCCCCTCATTCGCAACATTTATATTGTCTTTATGCGAAGAATTATAAAAACGGACAACCGTCTCAAATACAAATATACTCGTTATCTTATCCTCCAATGGTATATTCCCAGATTTTGCAACAAGATAAAGAAAAGCACGATTTTTCTTTCCTTTGGTATTTGAGTCCTGCAATAATATTATTGGCAGGAACAGGTATATTCTTCATACGGAAACGTGGTAAAAACCGGAAAAAGGATAATAAATTTTCTACCAGCAAATCTGAAACAGACTCTTTGATCTTTACCGTTCCGGATAAACCGTATTTTAATAGTGATCGTGCATGTATATGTCTATTGGGATCATTCAACGTAAAAAGCAAAACAGGAGAAAATATAACCTCTTCATTTACTCCTATTTTAAAATCTCTTCTATTATTAATACTACTCAATACCGAAAAAGATAACAGAGGAATTACAAGCAAAAAACTGGATGATCTTTTATGGGGAGACAAAAACGAAAAGTCTGCCCGGAATAATCGTAACGTTTCTATCAGTCGTTTGCGTCTATTGCTTGAAAAAGTCGGTAACATACAAATCGTCAATGATAACAATTTTTGGAAAATAGTTTTAGGAGACGATGTTTTCTGCGACTATCATACTGCTTTAAACTATATAGACGAGGCAACCAAAAGTACAGAACATGATGAAGAATTTTTTAATAAAGTTCTTGAATTACTTCTATACGGACCATTATTGCCTAATACAGAAAGCGATTACCTCGACAGTTTTAAAAGCCATTATTCAGATATAACGATCGATTTGTTGCATATGTTATTACATAAAGAGGAATTCCAGAATAATGACAAGTTCCGATTAAAAATCGCAGACTCCATTTTTCAACATGACAGTTTCAATGAAGAAGCTTTACGTATCAAGTGTTCTATCTTCTGCCGAAATGATAAAATGGGTATAGCTAAAAGCATATATGATAATTTTTGCAAAGAATATCAGACTCTTTTAGGAGAAAAATATAGATTATCTTTCAATGATATAACAAAAGAAGAATAGGTAGTTATCCAAATTTTATAATAAAGTACTCGGAATAGCATTTCTTAAGTTTTCTTTCTCTGAATGGTCAATTATTCCCGTAAATAAACAAAAATAAAAAGAGTCGATTCATTAAAGTTTTTGACATGACCCCCGAAAGTTGGACAAAAAACTTTCGGGGTTTTGTTATGTCTAAAAAGAGAAAGAAACACGGCTATGCAGAACGATTGAAGTATATGCATATGCTTGAGAAAGGACTTAGCATCAATCATATTCATCTTCATTATGGAATAGGTAAACAGCTGTTAAGTTCTTTGTGGATTCGTTATCAGTCAGAAGGGTACTCTGGGTTGATTAAGAAGAAAAATGTTAAGGCAGATTATGCCTTTAAACTTCAAATACTTCGTGATATTGAGGAAAATCATTTAACTTTGGTGGCGGCATCGTTGAAATATGATGTGTCTTCTAGTCAAATATCCGAATGGAAAAGAATCGCTAGAGTTCACGGCTATGATGCATTGTCTATCATCAGGCCTAAAGGCCGACCACCAAAGAACGATATGGGAAGACCACGGAAAAAGTAACCGGACGAAATGACAGAGTTGGAACTCTTACAGTTACGCGTAAAGGAACTGGAGGCGGAGAATGCTCTGTTAAAAAAAGTGAAGGCCTTAGTAGAAGCAAGAGAAGCCCGTCTCAGAGAGATTGGGCGGAAGCCATCCAAGAACTAAGGCAGGAACATGGTCTTGAGATTCTCCTCGAGAAGACAGGGATGGCTAGATCTACATACTACTATCATACGAAAAGGCTATCAGAACCTGACGGTTACGATGATGCAAGAGCTGCAATCCGTAAGATATATGACCATCATAAAGGACGCTACGGCTATCGTAGAATAACCTCTCAGCTGAGTAATGAGGGCATACATCTTAACCATAAGACTGTACAGAAACTTATGGTAGAGATGAGCTTGTATGGTAGGAGAAAGAAGGCGAAATATAAGTCTTATAAAGGCGAAATAGGCAAGGTAGCTCCTAATGTCATAGACAGGGACTACATCGCAACTGCACCGAACCAGAAATGGACAACCGATGTTACTGAAGTCAAAATAAAGGATAATAAGATATATCTTTCTCCTATCCTGGATATGTTCAACGGAGAGATCATATCCTACACCATATCATACCATCCTGACCTTAAGATGGCAATGAGTATGTTGGACAAAGCATTCAGGAAAACGGACATCCCAGAGGGACTTATATTACACTCTGACCAGGGATGGCACTATCAGCATATGAGGTATCAGAAAGCATTGAAAGATAAACATATAGTACAAAGTATGTCGCGCAAAGGAAATTGCTTGGACAATGCAATGATGGAGAACTTCTTTGGACTTATGAAGTCTGAATTGTTATATTTGCAGGAGTGGGACAGCGTAGAGCAGTTCGCCAAGGAACTAGTAAAGTACATACGCTACTACAATAATGATAGAATCAAACTGAGGCTAAATGGAAAAAGCCCGGTGCAATACCGAGCTTTATTCCAATCTAAGAGAGCCTCTTAATAATGTTAAACCATCCAACTTTTGGGGTTCATGTCATTTGAATCGACTCTTTTTATTAAACTAAACTATATATTCAAGTAATAATATCATCATTTTCTGACAGGAAGTTCTGAAGAAAAGCCTTTCGGATTTTTCAACATCTTTTTCCCCTGCCCTACCAACCACAGATAATGGTCACTCGACAAGCCTTCTTCAATCGGGACAAAAACAGATTCTCCAATCGGTACTTTTGTTGCACATTTAAATATGGCCGTGCCCTCATCCATTTCATCGAACATAGCTACATAAATCATTTCAGCTCCGGAACTTACGGCATTATACATTTGATCCCATAAAAACTGACCTTTATTTCTCGGTGTAGAATGGCTGTTCATACCTTTCATATTCTTCCATGAAAATCCGGGGAAAACCAAAGGTGCATAATCTATCTTATTGCTTTTACACCAGGCAATATCTTCAGGAACTAAATGCTTGAACTTCTCAAAACTCCGGTCATTATAACGTCCGACAAACCAAGGCATTATAATATCGCTTTTACGAATCAATTCATGAAGTTTCGGATTATTCTCCGTATCAGACCTCAATTCTCTCCAATAAGTAGGAACTCCCAACATCACACTAAAACCCCGTTTTTTAAGTCCATCGACAATCAGCTCGACATCTTCAGTAGTATATCTGCGACGATCATTAAATCCCACTCCCCAAATCACGACAAGCGGTCTACCGTTATGGAATAAATAAGAAGGATTCTTTTTCCGATTTCCGATATTAAATAAACGGGTAAGTTCATCTATATCATCCAAAACAAACGATGCGTCCGTTCCCTTCATTCCGCTAAGATCATACATAACACAAATTGCACGATCATATTTATCGGCAGCTTTTGTAGCCGAAGCCAAAACCTTATTAAAATGATTTTTCCCCGAAGGATTTTTCACTTCTCCTACAAATCGTTGCATAAATACCCCATCTAAACCGTACTCTTTCATCCAGCGAAAATGTGTATCGACCGTAGATTCGTCATAAGAACTGAATACCGAGGCCACACCTCCATCTGCAAAGCGAAACGGTGTAGAATATGTTTTCTCATATTCACTGACATCAGGCCACATGTCTATGCTGCAAGAACCGGGTTTAAATCCCTGTCTTCCGGGATAGTGTCTCCATTTTCGATTCGCACCGTCATCCGGAGTATTAAACCAACCTTGGTAGCCGGCCATTATCAATCCTTTATAAGAAGAATACTTCTTCTTGGCCTCAATCCCGGCAGTACAAAAAATAAGTATCCCCAATAAAACACAAAAAGTTTTCTTCATCTATCAATAAAATTAAATATAAAAGTGTGTGTACTATTTAAAAAACTATGTCACGATTCTTTCCTAAAAAATTGTCGTGACACAGTTCTAACTAATTGTATGTTATCATATCTTACTTGAGCATGGTACTAACCATATTTGAAAGTAATTTTCCTGCAATAGGATCTGTTGCGGCTTTATCGGTACGCATAGTAGAGATCATAACGTTACCTTGATCCTGAATCATCAACAGAGGGAAACCTTTAATTGTCGACACATATTCAGAACGTTTGTGCATGTCTCCATTAATGTAACCGTGGATTTTCATTTGAGCGGCCAAAGGTATAACCTTCTCACTACGTATAATCTGCATAGAAGCATTGCAAACTGTCGGAATCTCACGCTTGTTATTGTTAAAATAACGAAGATCCATTTTTTCTATATTATCGAATACGGGAGATTCGGGAACTTCCATCGTAGCAATGTCCCCTTCTGTCGGGACAAGGAATCCGGTAAAATGTTCCGGGTACATTTTCAACATCGCTTTTTCACAATTCAAGAAAAGAGCATTCTTACCACCTTGAACTGATTTTCTCATATTTGACAATTCTTCTGCAGAACAATTCTTATCATCCAATCCGGCATAAACATAAAGATCGGCTTTTGCTTTTACAGCCTCTGCAACAGTAGCAACTTTAGTATAAGGTATCTGCAATTGGTCAAATACTTTAGCAGTATTGTTATTATCTACCAAAACGATTTTCTTATCTTTCAGTTCTCCGTTATTACTCCACTCTTGGGTTGCCAAAGTAATATTATAATCATTTTGACTCAATAGTACTCCACCTTTATCTTTCAACTCAAGTTTTAATTTAGCATCCACACGAGACTCAGGTAAATTAGAAGGCACATTGATATTGGCAGTCATCCACTGACGTCCGTAATGTTCAACAACTGGAACATCAACATTACCTTTTGCCAACACCTGTCCTGCACTTATAAGACTCCATGTAATAGTAGAAGCCGGTACGCTACTACCATCTTCCAAATCATTCACGACACAAAAACGAACAGGCAATGTAGATCCGGCATATAAATGGCGACCCCATAATTCGGCCGAAACCAAAAGAGGGCTCAATGAATTTTGCATAGAATAATATGCAGGATAAGGATCGATGGTATTTGCGTCATACACATTTCTAAACCAAGTAAGCAATGCAAAATGTAAAATACCTGATGCCTCCGGATTGCTACGACGAAGAGCTTCTGCCAGCTCGGCAGTAATAAAACGATGTGCTTCAAGGAAAGCATTCGGGTCTCCATAAGGATAAGCATCATCTCCTACCAATACCTGAGGATTCTGATGTACATACGTATAAAATGTCGTCGGATGCCCGGTCTCATTGTTCGGATATCCGGTAGACATCTCCTGACTGATCAAAGGACGTCCTTCACGTTTATTTTTCTGAAATTCACCATTAAACTGTTTAAACACAGTATGATCATACCAATTGATATATGAATGATCGTCATCTATATCTCCATCATCAAACGTTTTGAAAAAATCCTTTCCAAAGCGTTTTTCCGGACGTTTATAATTAGAATCGAAACAAATAGGACGAGTAGGATCTACTTCACGCATTCTTTTTACTACTTTTTCGATAATCTGCATTTTTTTGATCGCACGGTCTTTATCCGGATCATTATCATAGAATTTCATCTCGTTATTGATAGTCCAGAAGAAAATAGACGGATGGTTACGATATTTTTTCAACATACCAATATATTCGTCTGCCCACATATCAATCAAATTCTGGTCTGGCATAGAAGACTGAATCATCAGCCAAGGCCAAGTTCCTTCATGACTTATACCTATACCGTTCTCATCAGCAGCAGTAATCCATAACTCATTATAAGGAGTAGTATGAGTACGGGTAGTCTCTATATTACCGCTTTTCATTATTTGATAGAAAGTATCAGCCATGCGACGATCATTCGGTGTCAAAGCAAAAACAGTGTGGTTTCCACCTCTCAGCCAATAACGTTTGCCATTCAAATAGAGGAAACCATCATCACGCTTTTCGAAAGTACGGAATCCTGAAGTAATAGTTTTACTGTCTATTACCCCCTTTTTGTTGCTCAAAGAAAACTTAAAATTATACAAGTTAGGATGTTGAGGTGTCCACAATTTGGGCCGCAAACCATTCACGCTCGCCATAACGACTTTTTCTTCTCCCGGATTTAACGTTATACCTTTCTGCAAAAGGACATCGCTCAACTGTACATTGTTCGACTTATCGATAATTTTACCGTTAATATCGAATGACTGTTTTTTCTTACCGTAATTCTTCAAAGTGATTTCATAATCAGCTCCGGTAAGAGAAGGCTTGATAAATACATCCTCTATTTTTACAGGGTCTGTAATTATCATTTGCACAGGTTGCCATATTCCTCCATTATCGATACAATAGAAACCATGAGCAATATCTTTCAACATTTTATTAGTTACCGGAACTGTCACGGCAACATCCACGATTTTATCTGCATCTGCTATATTTTTTATAAAATCACGAACTACTTTAACAACAACAAGATTTTTACCCGGCTTCAGATACGGAGTGGCATCAACCGAAAAATCACCGAACATACCAATATGCGAACCGGCTTCTTTCCCGTTAATAAATACATCTGCAACCTTAGACACAGCATCAAAATGCAATTCGACTTGTTTACCTTCTATCGATTCAGGCAATTCTATCCATTGACGATACCAAGCTGCTTTTACTTTTCCATATTCGAAAGTATAATTTTCACAACGTTCGGTCTCTTGTTGAAAATAGGTATCTGAAACGCCTTTCGGATAATGTTCAGAGCCGAATGTTTCTCCGTGAAGCCAAATTCGAATAGGATTCCAGAAATTAGGAACGCTCATCGAATGCCAATCTTTATCTTCCACAGCCGGATTTACGGCCTTATCCTGATCACTCAACTGATATTCAGGCATAAATAACCATTGACCGTCAAGACTGATTTCTGTACGCCCTGGATTTAGAGTTCCCACTTCAATTGCCTTATATTGGCTTCTTTCTCTTTGCCGTTTAGCCTCCTTTTCAGCCGGAGACATAGCATATTTATATTCCTGGCGTTTTATTCCTTGAAAATAATTCTCAGGAAGCTCTTTAATCTCAAGATCATCAAACTCGGTAGTCAACCAACCGCCACCAAGAGAAACCTGACCACTGGGAGCTAAATTTGAGTTTTTATCAGTCACATCTATACGGGGAGTATTTTCATCATTGATATAAACCCTTATACGATCCCCGACTACATCGATCCTAAATTTATACCATTCTCCTGGAATCGGGTGAAATCCGAGAGGTTTTACGGCAAAAAACTCATCAGTACCCATATATCCCTGACGGGCAAGAACAATATCGTCTTGCAGTCCGCCTTTTAACCCGACGATATAACGGTCATTACGATTATGAGCTCTAAAACCTGCCCATATCTGCACCTGCTCACTGCCCTTAGGAGCTCGCGCTTTAAAAGTCACCGAATAATTTTTCCACTCGGGATTTCCGAAAAGAGCATAAGATTCCCGACTGCTAAAAACGCCATTTTTTACATGGCAATCTCCTCTACCGATAGTTTTAAGAGTCATCCCATCGGTCGCGAAATTTTCTTTGAAAACGCCATTTTGGGCACTTAGTTGTCCGAGTCCCAAACTCAGAGCCAGTCCCAAACTTAGAGTTCTTAAGTGTGTTTGCATATTAGTTATTATTTATTTGAAGATGTTTTTATTTAGTGTTTTCAATACAATTCGATACATGCTTTATAAACCTGAAAAGTAATCAAAACAAATAAGGTGTTCCATGTATTATTAATAAGATACAAAGAAAAATGTACTATCTTAAATTTTGGATTAATAATGCCTTAAATCGTTCTTAATATCACATTAGGATAAAAATTAATCAATAAAATAAAGAATCTAAGTCCCTGTTGAGATTTTGATCGAGTCTGGGTTGAGAGTTCCTTTTAAGAATGTTCTTATGAGGAGAATAACAATTTATCCGGAGCGTAAAAATGGGGAAAAGGCCGGCTAATGTTTATTTATCGAAAAATTTGAACAGACCCAAAAGTTTCATTATAAAACAGGCAATGACAGTGTCTAAAAAATATTTTTCCGTAAAAAAAGAAATTAAAAAGCACATAAATAATTTTTTAGTTCAAATTTAATCGCGAAAAATGAGGTTACTTAATACACTCCTTCTTATTTTGTGAACATTAAATCGAAATATTAAAATTTTTAATACACACTAACAAAAATAAATCATTATGAAACAACACAGTTTTTGGACTGCATTATGCTTGTTGTTTGCTGCTGTTCCTATAACAGGACAGACAATAAAGAGCAGTATGGAGTTCGCTCCTTCGGAGCATTGGATCAAACCGGTAGAAAAACCTTATCGGGAAGAAATCTGTCTAAACGGAACATGGGCCTTTGCCCCTGTACAATTACCGGCTGGATTTAAAGAAGGTGAAACCCCTGCACCAGCTTTACCCGGAGTTAATGAAGTAACATTCAGCAAAACCCCAATTCGCATTCCGTCACCTTGGAATGTCAACAGTTTTGCCGATAAAAACGGATTAGGTGGAGACCACCGCACATATCCGAGTTACCCTAAAGAATGGGAATCGATAAAAATGGGATGGTTACAGAAGAAGTTTACCGTTCCGGCTTCTTGGAAAGGTAAAAGAATTCAAATCCACTTCGAAGCTGTTGCCGGGAAAGCAGATATATATGTTAACGGAAAAGCCGTAGGCAACAATTTTGATATTTTCATGCCTTTCGACATAGATATTACCGATGCCGTCAAATTCGGACAGGAAAATACTCTTAACGTAGGTATTCAAAAATCGTCTCTTTTCGATGACAGAAAAAGTCCGTTGGGACGGAGAACATATCAAGGCGGTTCATTTTGGGGACAACACATCGCCGGAATCTGGCAAGATGTCTATCTCGTAGCTCTACCTCAAACCCGTGTAGCAGATGTATATATTCAACCTATTGTAAATAAAAACACATTAGAAGTTGAAGTGACACTTCGCAATGATGAAAATAAACCGGTTGAAGTAAATATCAGCGCAGCGGCCTACCCATGGATTTCGAAAGCAGGGAAAACTGTTCTTACAGCCGCAAATCCGAGTTCTCAGTTAGGGAGTCAAGCAGCATTGCAAATGCCGGCTCAGAAAGTAACCATACCTGCAGGAAAAGAGATAAAAACGACACTGAAAACGACAGTTGACAATAAATTGAAATTATGGTCGCCTTCATCTCCCAATTTGTATGGACTGGTTGTAAAAACTTCGGTAAACGGAAAGACAAATGACAGCAAATACACCCGTTTCGGATGGAGACAAACCGAGCTGAAAGACGGAAAATTCTGGTTAAACGGTAAACCTTTTGTTTTAAAAGGCGATTCATGGCATTATATGGGTATTCCCCAAATGACACGTCGTTATCCCTGGGCTTGGTACACCGCATTACGTGATGCTAATTGCAACGCTGTTCGTCTGCACGCACAACCGTTTCCATCATTCTATCTCGATGTTGCCGATGAAATGGGTATATTAGTATTGGACGAAAGTGCGATGTGGGCCAGTGACGGAGGTCAAAAACTGGGCAGTGAAGAATTCTGGAAATGCAGTGAAGAACACATGAAACAACTCGTATTGCGTGACCGTAATCATCCTTCGGTATTCGGATGGAGTGTTTCGAACGAAATCATGCCTATTATTCGTGGTGTCATGCGCAACGCACCTGGCTTAGAAGATAATCTGGTAAAACATTTCAAAATTTGGTCTGACATCTGTTTCAAATATGATCCTTCACGTGCATGGGCTTCTGCTGACGGGGAAGACGATGGTCGCGGACTACTTCCGTTCTACATGGTTCACTACGGTGGAGAAAGCGCTATGAAAAGAGCTTACGAAAGTGGAAAACCCTGGGGTGTCGGAGAAGCTTGTAATGCATATTACGGGACTCCTGAACAAGTTTCTAACGCAGCAAAAGACGGAGGTCGTGCTTACCGCTCATTTGAAGGACGTATGGAAAGTGTCGCCGTAGATGCTTATAACTCATTAGCAAACCAACGTAAATACAACGCCAGCTATAGAAGCGTATTTAATTTAATTTGGTACGGGCTACAACCTCTGCCTCTCGGATTAAAAGACCAGACAAAAGCTCCCACATTAAAAGACGGTATAGCATTTACTTCTTTCGTAGAAGGGAAACCGGGAGTTCAACCGGAACGTATCGGACCATACAGCACAACTGTTAATCCGGGTTACGACCCGTCTCTGCCTCTATATAAAACTTGGCCGATGTTCGATGCAATAAAAGCAGCAAATGCCGAACCCATGCAACCATGCAAATGGGTTGTCAAAAACGTAACTCCGGCAAAAGCCGCTAACGTGAAAAAAGTAAAATCGATAAAAATATTACCCGAAAACGGTAAATTAAGTAGTGAATTGTTCCGTACCGGCATTCCTGTAAAGAAAATGGACACCGAAACCGTACCCGAACTGCTGATCATCGACGGTGCAAATATTCCGGCAAATGCTACATCTGTTATGCAAAAAGTATATGCTAAAGGCGGTACGGTAGTTGTTTGGGGAGCTGATCCGAAAAAAGTAAACGAACTGAATAAAATATTACCGTCTCCGGTAGTAATAACCGATCGTAAAGCAACGTCTTTGGTATTCGGTACTCCGGACGATATTACTTCAGGGCTTACCGAAGCCGATCTCTATTTCTCTGAATTACATCCGGCAGAATTTACGACCGTCGGATTAGGTGGTTCTTTAGTAAAAAACAGCACGACATTGCTTAAGGCATGCGATACGGACTGGACGAAATGGAACAAACAACCGGAATATGCCAAGACAGGTATGATTTTACGTACCGAAAAAGAAAGTAAACCAGAAGGCGTCGTAATGCTTAAAAAGAAAATGGGACAAGGAAACTTAGTCGTTACGACGATTCCTGCCGCACCCCGCGGTGCTAAAGCGGAAAAAGCCGTTCGGGCACTTCTTACCAATATGGGCATTGAATTAGGATCAGGTAGCGACTCAGGTAAACCGTTATTGAAATCAGGAGAAATCGTACGTGTTCTAATGAGTGGCAGTTATCCTGTCGCTTCTGTAAAAGAGGCAGGAAAGGTTAATCGTGTAGATTTATCGAAAGCCGATGGTATTAAGGAAAATACGATGCTCGATGGGAAAGCTTGGAAAAAATACCATTCGCAAAGCGGTCTGATAGATTTTAAACAAGCAAAACTGGACGGACCTACTCAAAATGCCGAAACATACATGAGTTTCTGGGTATTCAGCCCGAGACCATTAGATGACCTGCTTATAGAACCGAACATGCCTGTCGTCGATCTCGAAGTAGCTGCTGATGATGCCGTACAAGTATGGTTGAATGGGAAAATGATCATCAGTAATCTTCGTGAAGGACCTATCGAGGGTGGTAAAGCCGTATCAAAAGGGTTACCTTTGCACCAAGGCTGGAATCATTTTCTTATTAAAGCTATTCAAGGTGGAGGCGGCTGGTCCTTCAACGGACGTTTAATTTGCAATCAGCCGGATTACCTCGCTGAAGAAATGGACTCGGTATTAGAAAAGCCTTAAAGAAAAATTTTTCTTAGAAATAATAAAAACCGCTCTTTACAGTGATAAAAAGAGCGGTTTTTATTATTAATCAAGTAAAAAAATCAATTTAATCGCTTTTTTATACTTCTGTTAATAGAGTTAATGACCTTTTATTAAGTGTTCCCCAATACCTTTGAAACACAAAATTTACTAACAACACGACAAAAAATAAAAAATGAAAGTGCTGAAAATCTTAACTCTTGCAATGTGTTCTTTCCTTATAATCCCAACCATGCAAGGTGCGACAAAACATGCTAAAGAGACCAAATATCCAAGTTATAAAGGGATGATTATGGCGGGATATCAAGGTTGGTTCGGAACTCCTGAAGACGGAAAAAGCGGAAGCTACCGTCACATGGCAGGTAAAAACGGGTTTAAAGATGGAAGTTGCCACATAGATATTTGGCCCGATGTGAGGGAATATTCAAAAACTTATCCCACAGAATTTAAAAATGCTGACGGCTCTACAGCCCGTATTTTCAGTTCCTATGATGTCAGCACGACAGACCTCCATTTCAAATGGATGAAAGAATATGGCATAGACGGAGTATTTATGCAGCGCTTTTTTGATTATGCACGGGGAAGAGGTGAACAATCACTACCTGATATCATTCTCAAAAATGCATTTGACGCTGCTTCGAAATATGATCGAGCCATAGCTATTATGTACGACTTGTCAGGATTAAGACACAAAAAAGAAGATTGCTCGGTTATTATCGAAGACTGGAAATATCTGGTCGATAAACTAAATGTTACAAACCAAAAAGGGAATAAAACATATCTGCACCACAACAAAAAACCGGTAGTTGCCATATGGGGATTAGGCTTTACAGACCGTCCATATAAGGTTAACGAAATAGGTATAGAAAAATTAATCGATTTTTTACAAAATGATCCGGTATATGGAGGCTGTGCTGTAATGTTAGGAGTTCCTACGGCTTGGCGCGACTTGAATTTTGACTGTACCAACGATCCTTATCTGCATACGATAATCAAAAAAGCAGATTTATTATTACCATGGACCGTACAACGCTACACACCACTGTTACATAATGATATGGACCGATATCATGACGAGACCAAAGCCGATATCCAATGGTGTAAAAAGAATAAAATAGATTATGTACCTTGCGTTACACCCGGGTTTAGTTGGCACAATTTAAGTACGATTCAATTTCCCGATGATATAAAGCCTTCAGGTTCGATACCGCGCCAAGGAGGAAAATTTTTCTGGGATCAAATGTATAATGCCATGAAAGCCGGAGGAGAAATGATCTATGTGGCGATGTTCGATGAAATAGACGAAGGCACTGCAATATTTAAATGTACCGATACACCTCCTGTAACTAAAATATCTCAGTTTATCGGAATGGACGGAAAACCTTCGGATCATTATCTATGGCTCACCGGTAAAGCGACTCAAATGTTACGAAAAGAGATACCTCTGACAAAAAAAATGCCGGAACGAAACTAAAATAAGATATACAATTCACACACAAATACACAACTACACATGTTAAGAGACCGTTTCAGAATTATTTTTGAGACGGTCCCTTTTTATAGTCCTAGATAGGGATATTCAGTAAATGTCCCTAAAAAATAAGATGGCATATGAAGATGATAGCGCATAATCACTTCCTATGCCATTTTTATTGTAGTTTTTCGTTGTTTTCTCACATAATTTT
>ERZ772819.1884-NODE-1884-length-16350-cov-7.708131_pt1 | contig 16350 bp, 16 predicted proteins | sample MGYA00580860_ERZ772819 | MGnify/ENA primary metagenome ERZ772819 (study PRJEB29015, sample SAMEA2737683) | human gut metagenome | biome: human gut; feature: human-associated habitat; material: faeces | place: China | collected 2012 ...
CCTCCTAAATATATTTTAATCTATGTTTAATTTTTTTCAAAAATAATTTATATTATAATTTATCAAAGTAAGTTTATTTATTAATAAAATAATTATAAAAGTAAATTACAATTAATTTTAATTTACTATAATTTTAGTTAAGTGTTAATTTTAATATTAAAATGAATTGATTATAACAAAAAGTAAAATTTTTGTTGTTAATTTGCGATAAAGTGATATTTTCAATTGAAAAAGAGTTTAAAAAGTTGTATCATATATAATTGTGATAAAATTTAAGGAGAATGAGGTGAGGAAATGTATAGAAAAGAAATTGATAATTTAGTGCATTCAGCAGAAGTTAAAATTGGCTTATTTAATAAGAGTGTACCTAAATATTTAACATCTGCATTCCTAGGAAGCTTTTTTGTAAGTTTAGGAATAATGTTAATTTATTCAATTGGTGGAATAATGCATCATGCAGGAGCTGAAACTTATAAAATACTAATGGGAGCATGCTTTGGAGTTGCTTTAAGTTTAGTATTTATGTGTGGTGGAGATTTATTTACAAGTAATGCAATGATAATGACTATTGGTGCATTAGAAAAGAAAGTATCATGGTTAGATGCACTTAAAATTTGGGTTGCAGTTTGGATTGGTAACTTATTAGGTGGTGTTGTAGGAGCATTACTATATGTTAATGCTGGAGTTGCAAGTGGTAAGAGTGAATACATTGGAGAATTTATAGTAAATAATGTAGCAACTAAAATGAATACACCAGGAATGGAATTATTTTTAAGAGGATTATTATGTAACGTTTTAGTTTGTCTTGCAACATGGATGTGCTATAAGCTTAAAGAAGAAACTTCAAAGTTAATAATGATTTGGTGGTGTTTATTTACATTTATAACTGCTGGATTTGAACATAGTGTAGCTAATATGAGTTTTTTAACTATGGGATTATTATTACCTCATGGTGCTGATGTTAGTATTATGGGAATGGCTCATAACTTACTTTGGGTTTCATTAGGTAACTTTGTAGGTGGAGTATTATTTGTAGGTTTACCTTATTACTTTATAACAAAAGAAAAATAAAAATTTATTTGTATAAAAATGACAGGTATTAAAGTAGCTGTCATTTTTATATTGAAAATAAGTTTAGATAATTCAAAATTAATATATGGTATTGACAAACAATAATTATTAAATAATAATAAAGATGAAGATAAATTATTATAATTAACGGAGGATGAAAAAATGAAAGCATTTGTTGATGAAAATGTATGTATTAGTTGTGGATTATGTGAAGGAGTATGTTCAGATGTATTTTCACTAGACACAGGTGTTGCAGTTGCAACTGAAGAAGTTTCAGCTGAAAATGAAGATTTAGTAAGAGAAGCTTGCGATGGATGTCCAGTAGAAGCTATTTCAATAGAAGAATAATATATAATTAAAATGCAAGGAGAAATAAGGCTATGTCAAAAGTATGTCTATGTAGAGGAATAACTGAAGAGCAAATTGTTGAAGCTATAAAAAATGGAGCATCTTCTTTTGAAGAAGTTAAGGAAGAAACTGGTGCTGGAGCCGGTGGATGTCGTGGCGGAAGATGCAAATGTAATATAGAATTATTAATTGAAAATAATAAATAATTAAGAGATGGACAAATTCTATTAGAAGGTGTCCATCTTTTATATAAATTATTCAACTGTATAAATCCATCCTTCAGGTGCTTCAAGATCACCAAATTGAATTCCACATAATATTCTATAAAGTTCTTTAGTTATAGGTCCTACCTCTGTTTCACTATAAAATACATGAAGTTTACCTTTATATTCTATTCCACCAATTGGAGTGATAACAGCAGCTGTTCCACAAGCAGCAGCTTCTTTAAATTGATCAAGATAATCTATAGGAATTTCCCTTTCATATATAGGCATATGAAGGTACTTTTCTGAAATTTCCATTAATGAATATTTTGTGATACTAGGTAGCACAGAAGGTGATAGTGGTGTAACAAATTCATTATTTTTAGTTATACCAAAGAAATTAGCAGCACCAACTTCTTCTATATTAGTTCTAGTTGCAGGATCAAGGTAAATACAATCAGCAAAGCCTCTATCAGCAGCTATTTTATGTGGTTGCATTGAAGCAGCATAGTTACCTCCAACCTTTTGACCGCCAGTACCATGAGGTGCAGCTCTATCATAATCAGCAACTGTAAAATTACAAGGAGTAAGTCCATCTTTAAAATAAGCACCTACAGGTACGCAAAATATACTAAATATATACTCAGGTGCAGGTTTAACACCAATATTATCTCCAACACCAATTACAAATGGTCTTATATATAATGTACCACCAGTTCCATATGGAGGAACATAAGCTTCATTAGCTTTAACTACTTGAATACAAGCATCTATAAATTTTTCTTCAGAAATTTCAGGCATTAATAATTTTCTAAGGCTTGAATTAAGTCTTTGAGCATTTTTATTAGGTCTAAAAAGTTGAATTTTACCATCCTTTGTTTTATAAGCTTTTAATCCTTCAAAGCATGCTTGACCATAATGAAGAGCACATGATGCTTCACTTATTTTAAGCATATTATCTTCAGTTAAGTGTCCATCATCCCATTTTCCGTCTTTCCAGTTAGAAATATAACGGAAGTCAGTTTTAATGTATTCAAACCCCAAGTTATTCCAATCGATATTTACTTTTTTAGTCATGTAAATCGCCCCTTTTTATTTAGTAATATTAAATAAATTAAATTGAAATAATTAATATATATCTTAATTATTAATTTTACCACTAATACAAAAAATCTTAAATAGATTATAGTGAAATTATGGGGAAATTATTAGTTTGTATAAAAAGTATAAATTTTGTGGTATAATATTTGTTGAAATAGTAAATAATAGTACTTTAAATTAACAGTATATAGGAGGTTGGGTATGACAAAAGAAGTAATAAATACTAATAATGCACCAGAAGCAATAGGTCCATATTCACAAGGAGTTATAGTTGGAGATTTTGTTTATACATCTGGTCAAATCCCTTTAAATCCAGTAACAGGAGAATTGGTTACAGATATTAAATTAGCAACTAAGCAATCTATGGAAAATATAAAGGCAATTTTAGAAGAAGCAGGAACTTCATTAAACAACGTAGTAAAAACAAGTATATTTTTAAAGGATTTAAATGATTTTGAGGCTGTTAATGAGGTTTATGGAACTTATTTTATAGAAAATAAGCCAGCAAGAAGTTGTGTGCAAGTAGCTAAGCTACCTAAAGATGCAGTAATAGAAATAGAAGCAATAGCTGTGAAATAAAATATATAAAATAAATATAAATATTAAAAAAAGGTATTAAAAGCCTTTTTTATTTTTATTAATTATAGTAAATTATATAATTGAAGAATAGTATTATTGTATAAAATAATACTATTAATACAAAAGAGAAAATTCATTAAAGAAAGGAGTTTTTTATGAAAAAGAATAAGATAAAAGTTTTATCATTAGCTATTATTTCTTTATTTATTATGAGTTCATTTGTGGGATGTAATAATAAGAATAAATATGATACAACTATTAACTTTTTAAATTGGGGAGAAAATATTGCTGATGGATTAATTGAGGAGTTCCAAGAAAAGTATAATATTGGAGTTAATCAAATATTTGTTGATGACAATGAAGAAATGTATCAAGAACTTATATCAGGAAAAACTCAATATGATGTAGTTGTTCCAGGTGATTATTTAGTTGAAAGACTTATTGCAGAGGGTAGATTAGAAAAATTAGATAAGGATAATATACCAAATGCTTCTCAGCTTTCTGAAGATAATTTAAATAAACCATTTGATCCAGGCAATGTTTATTCATTACCTTATATGAATGGAACAATTGGAATAGTTTATAATACAGATATAATCAAAGAACCAGTTGATAGTTGGAAGGATATGTGGAACCCTGAATATAGAGATGAAATATTTGTGCTAGATTCACAAAGAGATGCTATTGGAATGGCATTAAAAATGTTGGGTTATCCTTTAAATAGTACAGATCCTGAACAATTAGAAAAGGCAAAAGATGCATTAATTGAACAAAAAGAACTAGGAACAATTTATGGTGCTGATAATGTTAAGGATTTAATGATTTCTGGAGAAAGAGCTATAGCAATGATATGGTCAGGTGAAGGATTAAATTTAGCTGATGAATATGATTATTTAAAATATATCGTTCCTAAGGAAGGAGCAAACTTCTGGATAGATTCTTTAGCAATACCAAAGGGAACAAAAAATAAAGAAGCAGCTGAAGTTTTTATTAATTATTTATGTGACAAAGATAGTGCATATAGAATAGCTGATGAAATAGGTTATACAACTCCAAATAAAGAAGCTAAAGAAGAACAAGATGATAGTGTTAAAAATAATCCAGGTGCATATATGCCAGCAGAGGTAATGGATAAATGTGAAGGATATAAGTATTTAACTCAAGACGAACTTGAATTATATGATAATATATGGATGCAAGTAAAAGGTTAAAAATAAAATAATAAACTTTAAAAGTTAGTGTTTCCTTGTTTAAAACACTAACTTTTTTTTATGAATTTAAGATATAATATAGATAAAGTAAGAATATAAATTATGTTATAAAATGTATATTAAGATTTAATAATGAAAATATACTAGTAAGGAGAGGTTAAATGGTAACAATTAAAGCTGTTGCAAAGGAAGCAGGAGTATCAGTAGGAACAGTTTCTAATGTAATAAACAATATACAGGTTAAAGCAAGTACAAAAGAAAAAGTAGAAGCAGCAATTAAAAAATTAAATTATGAACCTAATGTATATGCAAGAGGATTTAAAATAAATAAAACTAACACTATAGCACTTATTTTACCTACAATATGGAACCCATTTTTTAGTGAACTAGCTTACAATATAGAAAAGAATATTAAAAAGTTAGGAATGAAAATGATACTTTGTAATTCAGATAAAGATAGTAAATCTGAAATAGAATATATATCTATGGCAAAACAAAATAAAATGGATGGAATAATAGCAATAACATATAGCGATATAGATAAGTATGTTTCTGAAAAAATTCCATTTGTAAGTATTGATAGATATTTTTCTAAAAATATAACATATGTATCAAGCAACAACTTTGAAGGGGGAAGGCTTGCAGCAGAAAAACTTAGTGAATTAGGTTGTGAAAAAATTGCATATATAGGAAGAGGTTCAAAAATAAATAATGCAACACGAAAAAGAAAAGATGGATTTATAAGTTATTGTGAAGAAAATGGTATAAATTATGAAATTTGTGAACTTTTAGGTTCTGCTGAGGAATTTAATAAGATATTAGATAAATTTATAATTGATAATTTTAAAGATGATATAAAGATACAAGGTATTTTTGCTGTAACTGATGAACAAGCAATAGATTTTATAAATAAATTAGATAAATATAATATAAAGGTTCCACAAGAAGTCCAAGTGATAGGATTTGATGGAAGTAAATCATCAGTAAATGATACAATAAAAATATCAACTATTAGACAGCCTATTGAACTTATAGCAGAAAAAGCGGTTAATTCTTTAATAGATATTATAAATAATAAAAATACAGAAAAAGAAATAATTCTGCCTATTACATAAATAAATGGAAGTACAACTAAAAGATAATTAATATATAATTATATGATTTTACATAAAATAAATTATAAAACTTATTTTATGTAAAATCATAATTTTTTTATAAAAACATATTGACGTAATTATGAAAACGTATTAAGATTATAAACATAAAAATGAAACGTTTCAAAAATCAAAAAATTATCCCAGGGGGGAATATTAAAATGAGTAAGAATTATAAAGAAATTAGTGAAAGCATTTTACAAGGCATAGGCGGAAAAGAAAATGTAGTTAGTGCGGCACATTGTGCAACTCGTTTAAGATTAGTTCTTAAAGATGATAAAAAAGCAGATGTTAAAGCAATTGAAGAAATTCCAGCAGTTAAAGGAAGTTTTAATACATCAGGGCAATTCCAAATTATTTTAGGTTCTGGTGTTGTTGATGAAGTTTATAAAGAATTTATAAAAATGGCTAATATTAAAGAAGGGAGTAAAGATGAGCTTAAAAAAGAGGCTGATAAAAAGTTAAATCCTGCACAAAGATTATTAAAATCGTTAGCAGATGTTTTTGTTCCAATATTACCTATATTAGTAGCAGCAGGTTTATTAATGGGAATAAATAATATCCTTACATCACAAGGATTATTTATTGAAGGAAAATCATTAGTTGAAGCATATCCACAATTTAAAGACTTAGCAGAATTAATAAATACTTTTGCTAATACTGGGTTTGCATTTTTACCAATATTCTTAGGGTTCTCAGCAGCTAAAGCTTTTGGTGGAAACCCATATTTAGGTGCTTGTATAGGTGCACTTATGATTCATTCAGATTTATTAAATGGATATAGTTATGGTGCAGCAGTTTTAGAAGGAACTGTACCAGTATGGAATATATTTGGTTTTACAATAGCCAAGGTTGGATACCAAGGAACTGTACTTCCAGTTTTAGCAGCAGCATTTGTACTAGCTAAAGTAGAAAAAACTTTACACAAAATAATACCTTCAGTATTAAATAATTTATTAACACCATTATTTACAGTATTTATAACTGGTATATTAACATTTGTTGTTATAGGACCTGTAATGAGAGTTTTTGGGGATGGAATAACATCAGGTTTATTATGGTTAATTAATACACTAGGGCCAATAGGTGGAGCAATATTTGGATTCTTATATGCACCAATAGTTATTACTGGTATGCATCATAGTTTTGTTGCTATAGAAACTCAATTATTAGCAGATATAGCAACTACAGGAGGGTCATTTATATTCCCAGTAGCAGCAATGTCAAATGTAGCACAAGGTGCAGCTGCATTATCAGTACTTTTAATATTAAGAAAAGATAATAAGATGAAGGGAATAGCTTCAGCATCTGGTATTTCAGCTTTATTAGGAATAACTGAACCAGCAATATTTGGTGTAAACTTAAAGTTACGTTATCCTTTCTTTGGAGCAATGATAGGTTCTGCAGTTGGATCAGGGTATGTAATGCTTACAAAAGTACTTGCAATATCTCCAGGGGCAGCAGGTTTACCAGGAATTATATCAATAAGACCTACATCTATAGTTAACTATATAATTGCTATGATACTTTCAATGGCAGTAGCAGTTATTTCAACTATTGTTATAGCTAAGGTTATGAATAAAAAACAAGCTATTGAAAATCAAGAGCTTGCAGCATAAAATATTTTAGAAAAATAGGAGGAATTAGCATATGCTAATACCTTCTATTTTCTGATAGGTAAATAATTTTAAAATGGAAGATTAGGAGAAATTAATATGAAAGAATGGACAAGAGAAGAAAGATATAGAACAATATTAGAAGCATCAAATGAAGAACTAACTGAATTAAGAGATATAGTAAACAGTTGTCCATATAGACAAAAGTTTCATATTCAGCCTACAACAGGATTATTAAATGACCCAAATGGATTTTCTTATTATAATAATGAATATCATTTGTTTTATCAATGGTTTCCTTTAGGTCCTGTACATGGAGTAAAGCATTGGTATCATGTTTCTTCAAAAGACTTAGTTAATTGGAAAGATTGTGGTGTTGGTATAATTCCAACAGAACATTTTGAAAGTCATGGAGCATTTTCTGGTAGTGGTATAGCTGAAGATGATAAGTTATATTTATTTTATACAGGAAATACAAGAAATAAGGAATGGGTTAGAAATCCGTATCAATGTTTAGCCATAATGGATAAGGAGGGAAAAATAACTAAGAACAATGAAGCGATAATTAAGGACGTGCCAAAAGAGTATACAGATAATTTTAGAGATCCTAAAGTATTTAAAGATAATAATAAATATTATTGCTTAATTGGAGCAGAAAGAAAAGAAAATTTAGGCACTATAGTATATTATGAATCAGATAATTTAAAAGATTGGACATTTAAAGGAGAAATAAAAACAAGTTTCTTTGGCAATGGATTTATGTGGGAGTGTCCAGATTACTTAAAGTTTGATGATAAAGGAGTTCTTATATTTTCACCACAAGGATTAAAAGCAGAGGGAGATAAATATAAAAATATATTTCAATCTGGATATTTAATAGGAGAAAATATTGATTTTTCTAATGGAAAATTTAAACATGGAGAATTTACTGAATTAGATAGAGGATTTGATTTTTATGCACCTCAAACTATGACAGATGATAAAAATAGAAGAATATTAATTGGATGGATGGGATTACCTGAAATTGATTACCCTAGTGACAAAAATCAATGGGCTCATTGTTTAACTTTACCTAGAGAATTACAATTAGTTAATGGAAGATTAATTCAAAAACCAGTAAAAGAATTAGAGCAGCTTAGAGGAGAAAAGTTAGAATTTTCATATGAGTTAAATAATGAAGAAAAAGCAATAGAGGGATTTAATGAAAAATCCTATGAATTAATATGTAATTTCAATAATTTTAATGGTAAATATATAGGACTAAAATTAAGAAAAAGCATAAATGAAGAAACTGTATTTTATTATGATATAGAAAATAAAAAGCTTGTATTAGATAGAAGTAAGTCAAAAGAAAAATTTGCATTAGAATATGGAACACAAAGAAAGTGTAAATATGATAAGGATGAATTAAAGCTTCAAATATTTGTGGATATTTCATCTATAGAAGTATTTGTTAATGATGGAGAAGAAGTATTTACCTCAAGAATATTTACAGGTGATGAAAGTAATGAATTAAGCATTTTTGCTGATGGAAGTGCAAAAGCTGAAATGAAGGTATGGAAAATTAAATAAGATAAATATTTATAAAAGCCAAACTTTATGGAAAAATATAAGGTTTGGCTTTATTTTACTTTAAAAGAATTTATTAATGAAGCTTTATTTTGTAGAAAAAGCAATCCATATGGTATATAATATTTGTAAAGGAACAATGAGCTTAGGAGGAGATAACATGGATAAAATAATTGACTTTAATGAGCTTAAAAATAGAGTTAATGATAAAGATGTAGATCAATTTGAATCATATATTTATAGTTTATATTATAAAGTGGCTGAAGGAAAACTATCAATGGCTGAATTTTCAAGTCAATTAACGGAATATATGATGAAAAATAATATTTCACAAGATAAGTTTTTAAAGATGCAAACTAAACTTATGGAGAGATATGGTATAGACACTACTGGATTTGAAGAGCAATTAAAAAGATTAGGTTTAGATAATATTTCAACTGATCCTCAAGATTATGAAAAATTTAGAAGAACAGTGGGATTTCAAGAAAAGTATAAAGATAGACTTAAAGTAAAAGGTGCAACTGAATATAGTATAAAAAATGATAAAAATAATCTTACTATTCTTTTAGATCAAAATAATGTTATTTTAAAGAGTTCAGAAAAGATTGATTTAAGTGATAATGAATTAAATGAGTTTTTATGTTCATATAAAAAGACAGTAGAAGAAGAATTACTTAAGATTTCAATTTGTGAAGATACAAGAGAATATGATTACTAAAAATAGAAACAAATTTCTATTTATTTTGAACAAAAATTATGTATAATTAATAAGGGAATAGCCAGTTAAGAACAATAAGTTATTAATTAAGATTAAGGCAAAATTAAGTTAATAATTTATTGTTAGAAAATTTTAAATCACAAACTGGATATGCCCTTATTTTATTGTATATAAATAAATTTGTACATAAATATTACAATGATGGAGGACAAAAATGAGCGTTTTAACAGTTAAGAATATTAGCCATGGATTTGGTGATAGAGCAATATTTGAAGATGTATCATTTAGATTACTTAAGGGAGAGCATGTAGGTCTTATTGGAGCAAATGGTGAAGGTAAGTCTACATTTATGAATATAATAACAAGTAAGTTAATGCCAGATGAAGGTAAGGTAATTTGGAGCAACAGAGTTAGAGTTGGATATATGGATCAGCATGCTGAATTAGAAAAAGGTCTAACTATTAGAGATGTATTAAGAAGTGCATTCAAATATTTATTTGACATGGAAGCTGAAATGAATGATCTTTATAATAGAATGGGTGAAATGAATGAAGATGAAATGAATAAGGCTTTAGAAAGAACATCTGTTATTCAAGACATGTTAGATAATAATGGTTTTTATGTTATAGATGCTAAGGCGGAAGAAGTTGCTAAGGGGTTAGGTCTTTTAGATGTAGGACTTGATAGAGATGTAACTGAGCTTAGTGGTGGGCAAAGAACAAAAGTATTGTTAGGAAAACTTTTACTTGAAAATCCTGACATATTATTATTAGACGAGCCTACTAACTATTTAGATGAAGCTCATATTGAATGGTTAAAGAGATTCTTACAAGCTTATGAAAATGCATTTATATTAATATCACATGATATTCCATTTTTAAATTCAGTTATTAATTTAATTTATCATGTTGAAAATAAAAAGCTTACTAGATATGTTGGAGATTATTATGAATTCCAAAGAATTTATGAAGCAAACAAGGCACAATTAGAAGCAGCATATGAAAGACAACAAGCAGAAGTTGCTCAACTTAAGGATTTCGTTGCTAGAAATAAAGCAAGAGTTGCAACTAGTGGGATGGCAAAGGCTAGACAAAAGAAGCTAGATAAGATGGAAATGATTGAGCTTGCAGCAGAAAAACCAAAGCCAGAATTTAATTTCTTAAAAGGAAGAACTTCAGGTAAGGTTATATTTGAAACTAAGGATTTAGTAATTGGATATAATGAGCCATTAACTAAGCCTCTTAATCTTTATATGGAAAGAGGACAAAAGATTGCTTTAGTTGGAGCAAATGGTCTTGGTAAGACTACTCTTTTAAAGAGTTTAATGGGATTAATTCCTTCATTAAGTGGAGAAGCTAATTTAGGTGAATATCAACAAATTGGTTACTTTGAACAGGAAATTAAGGAAGCTAATTATAATACTTGTATTGAAGAGGTATGGGAAAAGTTCCCTTCTAAAACTCAATATGAAGTAAGATCAGCTCTTGCTAAATGTGGTTTAACTACTAAGCATATTGAAAGTAAGGTATGTGTATTAAGTGGAGGAGAACAAGCTAAGGTTAGATTATGTAAGCTTATTAATGAAGAAACAAATATCTTAATCCTAGACGAGCCTACTAACCATTTAGATGTTGAAGCTAAAGATGAGCTTAAGAGAGCTTTAAAGGAATATAAGGGAAGTATATTACTAGTATGCCACGAACCAGAGTTCTATAAGGATGTTGTAACAGATATTTGGAGCTGTGAAGAATGGACACTTAAGATAACTTAATGACAACCTAAAAGATAATTGATACAAAAAAGCTTCAAGCATTGATATAAAAGGTTTGAAGCTTTTTATTATTATACTTTTCTAGAATAATGATATGTGGATAATTTGAGGGTAATTACAATAGCTACTGACAATGATTTTTTTCTTTATAGACAATGAAATTTTTCCTTATCGGATGAGGATTTTTTTCCTTATCGATATAGGGAAAATTTTCATTGACATACTACTCTATTAAATAACTATTCTATTAATATACTATTCTAACAACTACAAAGATTGTTGTTACCTACAAGTATATATTTCATTTTGCTTTTATAGGTGCTTATTGATATAATCTAGTTAATGAATCAAACGGAGGTTAAAGCAATGACTATTTGCATAAATGATAAAATACTCAATGATGATAATATAAAAGCTCAACACCTATATACCTTTTTGCAATTAGCACAAATTGCAGAGGATTATATAGCAGTCTTTACACTAAGAGAGCTTATGGAGCTTGTTAAGTGTAAAGACAAGGAAACTGTAATTAAATACTTAGCAGTTTTAGTTGATAATGGATATATTGAAAAGTTAGAGCCTACAAACAGAAAATCGACCTACAAATTAAATAAGAAATTTTTTTATAAATAGAGGTTTTTAAATAATCTCTATTTTTTTTATGAAAAAGAGTTGTGTTTTCATAACACATAATATATAATGAGTTATGTGTTAGGAAAACACAACTATTATGAATTTCAAAGCTTGTTCAAGCAAAATAAATATAGTTGATTCTCACTTATCAGCTACAAATGAAAAAAAACAAGGAGAGATAACAATGGCAACATTCAATATATTAGGATTTAACCAAGAAAAAATAATGGCAGTACAAGAAGAAAAGCAAATAAACTTAAACGGAAATGATTTGATTGTTTTAAGAAATATTGTAGATATGATAGATTCAAAAAGATTAGAAACTAAAGAGATAGACAATAAGAAATATACTTGGATTAAGTATTCTTTATTAGTTGAAAACTTAAATTTTGTTAGTGATAAAGAAGATACTTTTAAGAAGATAGTAGGAAAAATTATTAAATGTGGATTACTAGAAAGAGAAGTTTTAAAGTCAGTTGGGAAAGGTGCTTATACATACTTTAGAAAAACAACTTTATTAAAAAGTATAGAGTATGTTACAGAAGCTCCAACAACTAAAGCATCAGTAAAGAAAAAAGCATTTAAGAAGAAAGACCAAGCAGAAAAGGTGAAGGTTTTAGATGGACAAATTACAGTTGAAGAAGCTTTAGAAGCTCAAGAGCCTACAGATGCAGAAAATGTTGCAAATACTAATGGATGCACTATAGAAAAGGCTGAAGAGATATTAGAGTATGCAGTTACTTGTAATAAAAATAATCCAGTTGGGTTTGCTATAAAGGCTATAGAGGGAAAGTGGAAGCTTGAAAAGAAAGAAACTAATGGAATAAATCCAAGAAGCTTTAATAATTTTAAAGGTAGAGAATATGATTATGATAGATTAGAAGCTATGTTAATTGGCTGGGAAGACTATAGTGAAGAAGATATGCACGAAGTATTAAGTAATACTAAAAGTGGAAATTATATATCAAACAATAATGAGAGATTCAATGGAGTTGAGATTGGAACTAATGTTATTTAATATTAAATTTAAAATAAAAGAGGCAGTAACCGAAGCTACCACCATATCTCGCAAATATAGTATAGCTTAGTTGCTCTTGAAAATCAATAGGAGGAAAAAAGTATGTCAATATATTGTTTAATATTCTATGTTGAGGAAGTGGGAAAAGAAAATGCAACTTTTCAGGGATAAAGTTATGGAAAGAATCCAATTAGAGAGAATAATAAATTTTAAAATAGTTAAAATGTAGAAATATATGATTGATAATGAAGTAAAGTCTAAAAGTATAATGAGATGAAATTATATTTTATATGGATTAATATGGTATATTATAGAATAGTGAAAAAGATTGAAGTGAGGAAGAAACATATGAGTAAAATAATAAATTTTCAAGATTTTAGAGATAAATCGAGAAAGGAACTAGAGGATAAGGTTTATGAGCAATATGGAATACTTAAAATTGATGATGATTTATATTTATATCCTGAAGTAAGCTTTACAACTAGAAGCTTAGATTTAAAAGTGTTTCTTGAAAGTAAGTTAGATATGAAGATAGAAGAATTATTAGAAGGAAAAGTTATTGATAGTATTAATAACATAGTTGATTTACCGAAGCAAACTGTAAATATATTTTTAGTAGAAGAAGGTGAGGATGATATGCACACCTTTGAGATTATTAATGTTAGCAACAATAAAAGTTTTTTGATATCAACTGATATTATTAATCATAGTGATAGAAGAGAAATGCTTACTGCAATAGTTGCTGGAGCTATTAAAAAGATAAATGTACAAGTTACATATATGATGGAGCTCAGATATGATGAATTAGAAGAAATAATATATTAGGAGTTGAAGGTTATGTTTGTATAACCTTCTTTTTTATAAATAACAGATGAATTTTATTTTATAATTTTACAAATTAATTATATATATGGTAAAATAATTGATGTATTATGTAAAATATTTGAAAGTTTATAATAGTTAGGAGTGAATTGAATGTCAGAATTAAAAGAACTTACATTACCAAAAGTAGAAACTGGAACATTACCAGCAATAAAAGAAATTGTTACAGCTTTAAATGTACCAAGAGAAGTATTAGCTAGTGAACAAAGCATTGTATATGCATGGAGAGAACTTCCTAGGGAATTGAGTGGAATACCAGAAGATTTAAGAGATGAATTATTAGCTAGAATGTGTGTTGCAACATCAGTTGGACTATTTGATGGAGCTATAAATTATGTATGGAATGCATCGGTAAATAACTTAAGAAAAAAAGTTAAGCATTTTGGGTATAATGTTGTAGGACAAATATTACAAAAAAAATTTGAAGAAAATGATTTATATGATATGAAAGATTCGGAATTGTTAGAATTATGTTTACAAATAAATTTAATTTCTGAAGATGGATATTACTTTTTAAGTCAGTGTAGAGATATAAGAAATAATTATTCAGCAGCTCATCCTAATTCAAATATGTTAGATGATAGGGAATTAATTATTTATATAAATAGATGTGCAAAGTATGCATTATCTACTAGTATTAATGTTAAAGGTGTAGATATAAGTAATTTTCTGAATACAATAAAAGCTGGAAGATTTACTGATGAACAATTAGACGCCTGGGAGGAAAGGCTAAATCAGACCCATCAAGCGCAAAGAGATTTTATTTTTTCTATTTTACATGGCTTATATTGTGATGAAAATTCTGATGAACAAACTAGGTCTAATTCTTTAGAAATTTCTAAGAGGTTTGCAGAGGAATTCTCACCAAATTGTATATCTGAATTGTTGAATAGGCACAATGAATACTCAGCAAAAGGAAAAGATAAAGCATATTCTGCATCACAAAATTATTTTGAAAGACTTGGATTAATTTCTTATTTTTCTGATTCAGAAAAGCATAGTATAGTATCTAGAGCATGTTCAAGATTGATGTCTGTGCATCAAGGATTTGATAATTTTTATAATGAACCTCCATTTGCAGAAAGATTATATAACATAACAAAAGAAAGTGGTGTACCAGATAGTGCAAAAGATGAATATGTAAAAGTAGTTACAACTTGTTATGTTGGAAATGTTTATGGATATTCTAGGGGGGCTATTGAGTATTATTCTGAAATGATAAAAAGCTTTTCACCTAAAGAAATAGAAATTATGTTAAACTTAGTATCAAAAAAGTGTATTTTAAAATCTAGGATTGAACAATCAATAGAATGTAATAAAAGATATAAAAAAGCAGTTAGTTTAATTAATCCAGAAAGTGTACCAGTTTCAATAAAAGTAAAATATAATAAGTTAAGTAAATAAAAGGAATTATATTTTAAAAGTTATTTGTAAGAATGATAATATAATATTATTGTATTATGAGGAATGGATTACAGTATGATTTTATACAAAGTGATAAATAGTAGTAAAAAGTCTTAATTGTTGTGGCATAGTTTATTTTAAATGAAATTATAACTAGCAGGGGGAGATTTTATGGATAATTTAACTAAGGATAGTTTGATAGATTTTTTTAAAGAACCAACACTTGAAAATTTTAGTGAATTTTTTGAAAAAAATATCGGTGAAACTAACAACGTGGATTTTAAAGGTAAGTGGATTGACATTGATAAAATTGCACAAATTGCTTTAGGGATTGCTAATTGTGGTGGTGGATGTATTATTATTGGGGTTGAAGATAGGGAAAAACAACTTATTGCAAGTGGTATTCAAGATGTGAAAAGCATACTTGACCCTGCTGACTTTACAAAAAAGATAAGTAAGTATTTTCCTAAGAGTATTTTAAATAATATTCAATTGAGAGATTTTTTCTATGATAATGATGTCTATGGTTCTCTAAAAGGAAAGAAATTTCAAGTTATTTTTATTTCTATTCAAGACGAAGATTTACCTATTATATGTGAGGTCGGTGGTTCCTCAGTTAAAAAGGGTAGTATATATATTAGAAGAGGAACTAGTACAGAAGAAATTAATTATGATGAATTACAGGGAATAATTAAAAGGAAAGTTGAGGCTCAAGCATCTAAAATTAATAATACTGCTTTAAAGGAGGAATTAGAGCAGTTAAAAGTGTTATATGATGCTATTCCTATGGAAATTGGGAAATATAGTTTTTCTGCATTTAAACAATCTCCAGCAGTGTTGGGGTTATTTGGTAAAGAGAAAAATACTAAATTTCCTGACAAAAGTTATGAAGAAGTATTACTTGATATGATTGAAAAAAAGACAAAAAAAATTGAGAAAATTTTATGATTTTAATATAATAAAATATTGATTTGATTTTAGAGAAGCTTCAGTTAGTGGAGCTTCTTTTTTCAATAAGACGAATTGTCAAGCTAAGTGCAACACTTAGCTTGTTCTTCGTTAAATGCTTCTA
>ERZ772819.1887-NODE-1887-length-16300-cov-5.679409_pt1 | contig 16300 bp, 10 predicted proteins | sample MGYA00580860_ERZ772819 | MGnify/ENA primary metagenome ERZ772819 (study PRJEB29015, sample SAMEA2737683) | human gut metagenome | biome: human gut; feature: human-associated habitat; material: faeces | place: China | collected 2012 ...
CTGTTCCAGTGGCTTCTTTAGATGCAAGTGAAATCTGCTCGGAAATATCACAAGCCGGAATTAATTTTTCAGCCTTTGTTACATTATAGTTCTCAACCATAACAACCTTCAGGTATGGACTTACCTCTGGATCATTGTTGATAATCTCCTGCAGGCAGAGAATCAGGTGAATAATATCTTTTGCGATTACATAAGCCGGTGCTGCCTTCGCTCCAAAGATTGCTGTCACTGGTGCAGCCGGAATCTTTCCTGCTTTGATCTCAAGATATTTATCAATGATATATAATGCATTCAGCTGCTGACGTTTGTACTCGTGCAGACGTTTGATCTGAATATCAAAGATTGTATCAGGGCTTACTTTTACTCCCTGTGTCTCTTCCAGATATTTGCACAGTGCCTCTTTATTTGCATGTTTGATCTCTACTAATCTGTCGAGAACCTTATCATCATCCTTAAATGCAAGAAGTTTCTCAAGTTCTGCTGCATCTTTCTTGTATCCCTCTCCGATCAGTTCATCAAGAAGCTCTGTGAGAGTCGGATTACAATGCAGTAACCAGCGACGGAATGTAATACCGTTTGTCTTATTGTTAAACTTCTCCGGATAAATCTTGTAGAAGTTATTCAGTTCTGTCTCTTTCAGAATCTCTGTATGAAGAGAAGCAACACCGTTTACACTGAATCCGTAATGGATATCAATGTGTGCCATATGAACTGTATCATTTCTGTCAATAATAGAAACGCTTTCATCTTCATATTTTCTTCTTACTTTATCATCCAACACTTCGATGATCGGCATCAGCTGCGGAACTACCTTCTTCAGGTAATATACAGGCCATTTTTCCAGTGCCTCTGCAAGGATTGTATGATTTGTGTATGCACATGTCTTAGAAACAACTTCGATCGCCTCATCCATGTCTAATCCTCTCTCTACAAGAAGACGGATCAGTTCCGGAATTACCATTGTCGGGTGAGTATCATTGATCTGGATCACTGCATAATCCGCAAGATCATGAAGGTTGCATCCCTTTGCTGTACATTCGTCAAGAATCAGCTGTGCTCCTGCACTTACCATGAAATACTGCTGATAGATTCGAAGCAGTCTTCCGTTCTCATCACTGTCATCCGGATATAAGAAAAGTGTCAGGTTCTTCTCGATGTCTTCTTTATTAAAAGTAATTCCATCCTCTACGATTGTCTCATCTACAGAGTCAATATCAAAGAGATGTAATTTATTTGTCTTATTGTTATATCCTGTTACTTCAATATCATACATTCTCGCATTTACATTGAGTCCCTTGAAAGAAACTGGATAAACAACATCTGTCTTTTTCAACCAGGATTTTGCTTCGATCCATGGATTCGGAGTTTCTCTCTGAAGGTTATTTTTAAACTCCTGTTTAAAAAGTCCAAGATGGTAGTTCAGTCCGACACCGTCTCCAGCAAGTCCAAGTGTTGCGATTGAATCAAGGAAACATGCTGCAAGACGTCCAAGTCCACCATTACCAAGTGATGGTTCCGGCTCTACTTCTTCGATTTCTGCAATATTCTTACCGTTCTGTGCAAGTACATCTTTTATTTCATTAAAAATACCAAGGTTGATCATATTGTTAGAAAGCAGTTTTCCAATCAGGAATTCTGCGGAAATATAGTACAGTTTTTTCTTACTATCTGTACGTTCCTTTTCTCCCGCCATTTCCTGCACCATGCTAAGAAGTGCTCCATAGATTTCTTCATTGGAAGCCTGTGCAATCTCTTTGCCAAGTTTCTGCTGTAATGTTTCCTGAATGTTCATTTGAATATTCTCCTTTCAAATCTGATTCTGTTTTTATGTTACATACTTTGTTTCTTTGTTTTCAACTTATGATTGTATTTTAATACGATTATCTTCAAATATCTTGCAATATACTTGCACTTTATTGTACAATACTATCATTCTTATGATTCAATCCGGTTCAACAGGTTTGTCGGATAATATTTAATCGAAAGGATCTCATTTTTATATGAACATTAACGAATATCAGAATTACCATGAAACAAAAGCACATACATCCGCAGAATTTCCTTATAATACTTATCTCTGCTCAATCCCTCTCGATTTCCCTGGAGTACCACTGCACTGGCACGACGAATTGGAACTTGTTGTCATCAAAAGAGGACAGGGTTTTGTTTCTGTGGACTTTGATAAACACCTGGTGCACAGTGGAGATATTATCATGATCCGTCCCGGCTGCCTCCACGCCATCGAACAGGATGATACTTTTAAAATGGAATATGAAAATATTATTTTCAAACCAAGTTTACTCTCTTCCGGGGCAAACGATCTGTGCATGCTTCAATACATTATGCCGCTTCTTGACGGTTCTCTATCTGTAGAATACTTTCTCACTCCGGCACTTGAATCTTTTGAAGCCTTAAGCAATTGTATCCGACAGATTGACCTCGTCTGCGCTGATCAGACACCTGGATGGCAGCTTGCTGTGAAAAGTTCTCTGTTCAACTTTTTCTTTCTTCTGATCTCTGAAAGTCAGAAAAAAACAGTCTCCACTTCCTCCAATTCCAAATCTTTGGAGAAAATGAAAACTGTTTTAAAATACGTAGAAAATCATTATACTGAAAAACTAACGATTGATGACATGGCCGAACTTACTTATTATAGTAAATCCCATTTCATGAAGTTCTTCAAAGCCCACATGGGAATCGGATTCACTGAATACTTAAATGATTACCGGCTTACAATGGCTGCCAGACTTCTCAAATCATCCGATGACTCTATTCTGATGATTGCTGATGCCAGTGGTTTTGACAACCTGTCCTACTTCAACCGCATTTTCAAAAGAAAATATGGTATTTCACCTGGGGCTTACAGGAAAGCATAGTAACTATCCCGAAACAATCATGAGTGATAATACAGTTCGATCGGATCAATCGGGTCAAATGGATGTTCTTCTTCCATTTTCTTATTCCGCCCACGACGTTTCATCAGCTCGCCGCTCTTGTTGTATACCCAGAAGGAATATACAAGGAGCTTATTTACCTTCCCTATCTTCTCTTTTGTCGTCTTATTATAATAGACACCACCTGTCTTGAATGCAGTCTTCTTATGGATCAAAGAGATCAGCTCTGTCTCCGTTTTGACCGGTTCAGGTAAGATTGTATATGCCCGTCCGACACAGTCTGTCTTGTGGGAATCACTTCCACCGGTCATCACCTTACCGTATTTCTCTGCCAGTTTTAATGCACCAGCATTAGAATCCTTCGGTTCACAACAATTGAATGTCTCAATAAAATCGAATCGTTTAACAATCTCAGGTGAGAGGTAGTATCTTCTCGCATGAGTGAAGCTCATGTACTTTTCTCCGCATGGATGTGCCGGTCCCAAAACTCCACCATTGCGGTGAACCAAATCGATCAGAAGTGCAAGAGGCATTCCACGCATCTCAAGTAGACGCATCTTTACACCCTCTGGCATGATCACAAGAATATGACCTGCATCTCTTGTATCATATTCAATTCCTTTGAGTACTACAAAATCGGTATGTTTCTTTCCTTTTAAATTCTTCTTCCAGTAGCGGTAGCCGTTATACGTATCGTGATCCGTGATCACCATTCCTTGAAATCCGCGTTCCTTAAGTATCGTAATATACTCCTCAATTCCTACCCTGCTGTCTATGGACCCCTCTTTCACGTGACAGTGCATGTCTATCTTCATATTTGAGTCCTCCTTTTCCGCAGTCCTGATTTTGTCAAAAAGTACTATGTGGTCTAACTTTATTTTCGTTCTTTATAAAGACTGCTTATTGATAAATTCATTATACCGCGTTTATATAGGAGTGACAAGCCATCTTAATTATAGTATTTATTTTTCAAAAATGAAATTTCAAATTACTTTTCATCTATACTTTTATAGCCAAATCAGGAGTTTGACAGTTAAAATCTAGATATCATCTATATTGTTAATTGTATCTATTATTATTACTGCGGAACTTTATTCTACATTCAAATACCATATGAAAATCAGGGAGACTATTAGGTGTTGTTCATTTTTTCTAAGAACACATGTAAAAATTTCCTCTAAGATTTCGATAATTGAGTTTAATATTCAAATTAAATGATGTATAATAGTGACTCCTTCACGCGAAGCTGAGAAAGACTATCAAGAATATTTCAATTCACCTCCCCACAAGAAGAACCATATTGCTACAACGATGATTAACGCCGTACTCTTCAAGATTTCAACTCACATCCTCACGAAGAGGATGACCAGCACTTGTCTTAAATGCTGCAAAGCAGTCAGTTATTTCAACTCACATCCTCACGAAGAGGATGACGGGAGCATCCAACACAACAACGGTCAAGAGTAATGCATTTCAACTCACATCCTCACGAAGAGGATGACCTTACCAGAGTAACCGACACGGCGAAGGACTGGTATTTCAACTCACATCCTCACGAAGAGGATGACCGCGATCGTGGCAGAAGCGGGACCGGAGATTGTCATTTCAACTCACATCCTCACGAAGAGGATGACGAAAATAAAGATTCACAATGATGTATGGAAGGTCATTTCAACTCACATCCTCACGAAGAGGATGACAACTTTTACCAGTTGTAAGACTTTCAAAGGGAGAAAATTTCAACTCACATCCTCACGAAGAGGATGACGTCCTTGTTTTTTACAAGCCAGCCATTCTTGTATATTTCAACTCACATCCTCACGAAGAGGATGACGAAAGCTATCGAGAAAATCCCGTATTTCGGGTTATTTCAACTCACATCCTCACGAAGAGGATGACCAGGTGGAAATGGCTACTAGATACATGACCTTACATTTCAACTCACATCCTCACGAAGAGGATGACCCGACATTTTCCTCTCTTTCTTCTTCTGTATCATCATTTCAACTCACATCCTCACGAAGAGGATGACCAAAAAGGATGTATATGTATTCGTGCGCAAGTATATTTCAACTCACATCCTCACGAAGAGGATGACAAAACTGGAAGCGCGCATTAACGGAAGCCTGGCTATTTCAACTCACATCCTCACGAAGAGGATGACCTTGTGGTGGTTGCTTTGTAGTTCCCCATTCGACATTTCAACTCACATCCTCACGAAGAGGACGACTATTTTTAGCATGGCTTCTTCAAGCGCTCTTATATTTCAACTCACATCCTCACGAAGAGGATGACCATTTCTGTTATCTGTAATTGCATTTCTGATAACTATTTCAACTCACATCCTCACGAAGAGGATGACGTTTCATTTTAGGGTCACTCAATGGATGGAGAACATTTCAACTCACATCCTCACGAAGAGGATGACTCCTCCTGTTTTCCTGTTATTGTCCTGTTATAAATATTTCAACTCACATCCTCACGAAGAGGATGACGTTTATAAGAATATCGTCGGTTATGCATCAAGTATTTCAACTCACATCCTCACGAAGAGGATGACAGCTATGAAGCATTCATTGAAATTCTGAAAGGGGTATTTCAACTCACATCCTCACGAAGAGGATGACCATGACGGAGAAAGGAAGAAGAACATGGAATTTTTATTTCAACTCACATCCTCACGAAGAGGATGACGATAGTCTCAGACTGCTTAATTGCCATGCCGATATTTCAACTCACATCCTCACGAAGAGGATGACAATCACAGCAGTTTTCTTTCAAAAGACAACTGACATTTCAACTCACATCCTCACGAAGAGGATGACAACAATCCAGACGGCGGCAATAGCGTAAGGAGGTATTTTAACTCACATCCTCACGAAGAGGATGACGGTGTTCCTGATTGGCAGGCACACAAATGAGGGTATTTCAACTCACATCCTCACGAAGAGGATGACCAAAGGTATTACAGTAGGAAGTACCGTAACAATTATTTCAACTCACATCCTCACGAAGAGGATGACGTCTTGCGCATTCCGCAGACAATACGATTGACATTTCAACTCACATCCTCACGAAGAGGATGACAGCAATTTTAAACAAAAATAATCTGTTTAAAATCGCATATTATATCAGCAATAAACATTTTATATCTATTGTTGATATCTTTTTTCATTTTCACATATATTTTTAAGCCTAGTTTTCTCCTTTTTTGGTGCGAATGTCCTAGGAAATTTATGTGCACTTATCATTCGCACTAGAATATCAACGTATCCTTAACATCAAAACCAGGCTTAGCACCAATGTGCTCTACTTTATTTTTATATTTTTCACCCAGATAATAAAATCTAAGGCTATCTACCTCTTTATCTATAATGTTCTCTAAAATATTTTTTACTTGTCTACATTTGGTTGCATCCATTTGACATTCAAATACCGAATTCTGTACTCTCTGTCCATAATTAGTACATTCTTTTGCAACTTTTCTCAATCGTTTTCTTCCCGCTGCTGTTTGAGTATTTACATCATATGTAATCAAAACTAACATCTTTCCACCTACTTCCAGAAAAACGGAGGGTATTCATCTAAATCTCCTCTTAAATACCTGGCTAATAACATACTCTGCACATAAGGAGCCATTCCCCACTCTATTTTTTCATCTAAAAATGGATGTTTAATAGTTTCCTGCTTCTTAGATTGCCACGCTGATAAGAAAGCCTTTCTTCCTTCATCTGTCATAATAACCGCACCATTTTCTTTTTTTATGAAATATTTTTCTTTCATAATCTTTTTGTTAATCAGTGTCAGTACAAATCTATCCACCATAACACTTCGGAATTCTTCCATAAGATCTAGTGCCAATGACATTCGACCAGGACGGTCTGTATGGAAAAAACCTACATATGAGTCCAATCCTACTGCTTCCAATGCACCTCCGCACATTCCAGCCAATAGAGAATATCCGAATGATAGCATCGCATTTACATTATCCAATGGCGGTCTTTTATTTCTCCCATGGAAATAAAAATTGTCTTTTTGCTGCAAAATCAAATCGTCAAATACCGAAAAATATACTGAAGCTGCTTCTCCTTCTAGTCCAAGTAGTTCCTCTGCATTTTCACATTCTCTTATTTTTCCCATGCTCTGAGCTAAAAACACTGACTTTTTCTTTATCGTTTCCACATCTAAACGCAGCGCATAATCTCTTGCAGCTCTCTCCAGAATCCACCTTGAATTATATACTTTTCCAAGAATAAAATTTCTTGCTATATGTACACTTTCATCCCGATTATCACTGATTCTATATTGTTGTTTTCTTAATGTAACATTCCCTTTTACTTCACCTGTAACTCGGGCTAGAAATCTTCCATTTCCAGACATAAAAGACAAATCAATATTCCTCTGTGCACATACTCCCATAAGTGCCGGACTCGCTCCTGTATAGCCAAATGTAATTATCGCTTGTAAATTATGTAATGGAATTCTTCCGATTTCTTTTTGATCTTCCAATACAACAACATTTTCTCCATCTAAGGACAAATATTTATTTCCAGATGTCACATACAACGTATTTAAAAGTCTTTTCATCCTTTTTCCTCTTCTGAAATAATTTTATCAATATATCCGGAAACTGACTTTTTCTTATTTAGAACAGGTAGACAAATGTCTTTTAATGAGCATGCATTGCATTTTTTACTTATTTTCACTTTTGGAGTATAACATTGCGCGTAATACTTGTGCATTTCCGCAAATATTTTTCTGACTTTATCGCGTATTTCATCCGTAAATTCTACTTTTGCACGATGCTTTGTCTCTCCATAATAAATATAGCCATATGGTATTGTGCAACACAACATTTCTTCTAAACATAATGCCTGTGCCGTTACTTGAAGGATATCGGAATCATCCGTTTTTGGTTTTCCTCTTTTATATTCTATCGGAACCACTTTATAAAATCCTTCTTTTCCGGACAAACTGATTCCATCCTTTGCTTTATGAAATTCTACCACATCACATTCACCGCTCACTCCCATTTCCCGGGAGTGAATCGGCATTGCTCTCACAACTATCAAATCGCCTCTTTTTTCTTTAATACTTGCATCGTGAGCATTTTCATGAAGAATCTTACCTTCCACTGTTCTGACATTTTCTTGCCACTGTAGTTCTATATACGCTAGTGCCCATTGTCTCCTGCAAAATTCAAAATGCTGAATTCCTGATAATTGAAGAAAGTCTTCTTCCTTATACAAATTAAAATTCCTCCGGTTGTTTGCATCCTTCTACATCCCATGAAATCTCATAATCCTCGAATTCTCTCGGATGTTCTTTTTTTGCTTCAATAGTGAATCCTCTTTGAATTTTACCACTGGAAACTGCCGGTGTTTTTTCATCATGCTGCCACCAGTACATTTTGCAAACTTCCATACTTCCTTCCGGTCTTGCAGAAGACGCATCATTCTCAAATAATGTCTTTAATGCTTCTTTTAATACTTCCGCATCTTCCTGATTAAAACCTGTTTTTTCAGCAAGTTGTACATTTACACTTCCCATTACCTTATATACAGCAAATCCAACTCTGTGTTTTGTTCCCATCGTATCAGATGCTTTACTTTCTTTTCCAGATTCACTATTCACACTTTTTGTAATCTGCATACTGATAATATCGATTGGTGATAAACTTACTGCCTGATGAATAGAAACAGGTCCCCGTACCCCGAAAGACACCGGAATTCCTTTAAATGCAAAGACTTGTCCAAAAGCTCTTACATCTAACCATTCTTTGCATGCAATTGCTGCACAAGCATCACGATTTGCATTTTTCTTATTTCCCATCTCTGCTTTTAATTCCTCACAGCTATCTGCTCGGTCTTTTAAACTGGTATAAGCATCATCTGTTCTATCATCTGACTGAACAAAAATCTTTTGTCCTAAATCCTGAAAACGATTTCTAATTTTTCTCTTAATACATACATCTGAAATTTCTCCAAAACCATCCATATTAATTCGCGGACGGTTTCCGTTTAATGGATCTCCGTTTGGGTTGGCATTGTTTGCACTGATAAATAATGTGAAATCAATTTTTCCTTTTAATTCGCTCATGGTCTGCTCCTCCTCTTTTTACTCTTCTGAACTTTCTTCTTTTTCTTCAGACTTCTCTTTCTTTAATTTCAAATCATATGCCTGATTATGGAAACCAAGTAGATATAAACCTTCTAATCTACTGTTATCAGTAAATGTGCTTTTATCAAACAGCTCATCAATTTCATGCAATAGATTTTCGTAAAATGTCCTTTTTGCAATATCTAGCTTGTTCAAATATGGTCGAATATTTTCCTCTATAACTTTCCACGTTTCATATGGTCTTTGAGAGAAAGTGCTCATATATCTTTTTGCATTTGTAACTCTTCCATTATCTTTCTCGTCATATGTCAAATATTCAATTCGATCTGCAACTGCCAGCAGTCTTCCATACAGATAATTTCTATCTGTTTCCTTTTTATCTAATGCCACGTTCCATTCCTCCTTATATCTATCCTTTTTATCCTTTTTTACAAACGAACATGCTAATGTCAAAACTCTTTCCCAATTTCTTTGTTCCTTATATACTAATGGATTAGATGCCTTTGATACTGCAAGCATTACGTAATCATACGGAACCCTAGTACCATTCCATATACATGGAAGCAATCTTTGAGCTACTTGTGCATAGAGTTTTTTACCATTGGCATCCACTATAGACACCGTTCCCTTATTCTCAATACCATATAAAATATCTGCAATATCTTTAACACCAACCATTCCCGCAAATTGTATTCTTTCTCCATCTTTCCATTTTGTATGAATCCAGTTACAATCGTTATGCCATTTTTCTATATTTTTCAGATATCTGACAGAATTCAGCTCTTGATTTTCAATCAACGCTAATCTTCCCGGTGTTGCTGCATCAAAAGCAAGCAAAATCATATTCGAGGTATTATCTATCTTTTTTCCATAGCCTCTTAGTGCCTTATAGAACTTATCGGCGGTGATTGGATTTCCATCGGATACAATCTCCCCTGTAGACCAGTCATCTTCCCAATCATCCTCAGCATTTCCAACATGTTCCCTTTCATACTCAGATACAATTGCCTCTGTATCCCTCTCCCATTTTGGCATGCTTAATTGATTTGACTCCCATGTCACAATTGTCATAGTATCGAAAAAAGTGCCTTGTTTTCGAATAATCCACTTCAAAGCATTGTGCGCTTTTTGCGAGGTCTCATTTCCTACTGCAAATGCCTCTTCCTTACTTGTAAAACGTCCTCGATAGGTGAAATTTTGACTGTCATTTGCAGAAATCAGCTTTGCTCCATCACCTTCATTTCTAATTTTCTTTGAATGAAGATAAGAAATAGATTCCATATTTCCTGTCAAATAACATATACCTTTTTCTTTTTCCTGTGACCTAACATATTCTATATAACATTCCTGTAAGGTTCTGTCTTTCCAACATTCATCCGGAGTTTCCTGATATATTTTCTCATCAAAAGACCGTATAATAAATCTTACAAAAGCTTTTGGTTGTGGAATTCCTTGAATATTTTCTTTCTCATCTATTTGATTTTCTTCATTAAGTTTTATAATTTTATATGCAACTAAATCTTGAATTAATGTCGATTTTTTCAAATACTCATAAACTGCTCTGACCTTTTCATGACAATAATCGGATTCTACCCATTTTTCAAGCTGTGAAATATATAGCTTGCTACATACTCCATCGTCTTTATAATATTTTTTATAGTCACCGGCAAGATATCTCAAATTATCACATAATGGATGTGGCTCTTTTCCGGCTGTACGACTTCCCGATTTTTCTGTAACTGGTATAATCGTCAATTTGTCGTTCTGATCCACCTGTTCTGCACGAACAAAATTACCGTCTTGGTCTATCGTTACCGTTATCTGTGCTGTTACAGTTGTATGAAATGTTGGAAGAAGTACATAAGGGATATCTCCTCGATATTCGATAACTCCAATCTTATCGCTATTTTTCTCGTATAAATCAATCAGTTCATTTATCCAACTCAATCTTCCACCTCCTCATCTGTAAACTCTTCTAATCCCACAAAATTATTCTCTTCTTTTCCAAATACTTTTCTTTCCATTGGACGGATATGTCTTTTCTCCGTACAATCCTCCGGTCTGGTAAATTCTATAATTCCACCCTTTTTCATTACCGGCCTCCAGAAACGCACTGTCATTTGGTCTTTATCTTCATCCAGAATTGCCTCTTCCGCATAAGTAATCCCATGATACATAAATCCATAACCCACTTCTCCCGGCATTGTATCGTAATAACTCTCGCCTTCGCCAAATACACATGGTTCCACAAACGCCTGACATTCCCTTGTTCCCAAGAAAATATCTCTGCGGCCACCTCGTTTTACCATCCTTTTTGCAATATTATGATGCTTGTTTTCATTTCTATCCTGCTTCAGTTCCGTATGATTGAGGTTCATCTCAAAATGTGCCTGCACCTGATATCTCACATCTTTTAAATAGGTATAATATGCCAGTTCATTTCCACCATTATATGCAATTGGTCGAATTCCTTTTGTCTCAGTCTGAATTGGATTCATTACTCTTACCGCGTCAATGATCCAAATAATCGTAGGCTTCCAGTAAATACTTTCCGTAATTCCTTTTAATGCTTCATAAGTCGGAATATGATAGCTTGTCTTTTCTCCTCCCACTCTCATAACCGGATCTGAAAAAAGTGCATGTGTTCCATACACTTCAAACTCTATTGTATTTCTGTATCTTTTCAAAAATCTCACCTCCCTCTATAACATTTGCAATTCCATATTAGGTTCATCCACAACACCTACTTCCTTGTCATAATATCCATCACACAATACCAATATCTCTCCATTGCAAATTTCATATATAGCATTTCCGAGTTTTTCTTTTCTTTTTTCAGAAATTCCAACTGTATATCTCTGCAATTTTTTTAAAATCTTTTTCTGCTCTTCTATCTCGAGATAATCCTGCGATAATTTATCCAATAGTTCTCTCGCTTCATCATTGTATGGAACCACAACACTAACTTTATAATCATTAGAAATAACTTCAAACGCCTCTCCTGCGGTCAAAAAAGCCTGCGGTAATTTTGTCTTTACTTTTTCTCCATTTCTTCTGATATATTGTAATTGTCCTACTTTATTTTCTCCCAATAACTCTATAATCGTGGTTGTTTGTTTATCTATCAAAAATTTCGTTTCATTTGTTCTAAGTTGGGAATAGTAATTTAAATAATATGCTTTTATTGCCTCTTCTGAATCCAATGTATCTCTGAATTTTAAAGAATTATTTTTATAATCTTCCAATACTTTTTGTAATGCTGCCTGCGCATTTCTAATTTCCTGCAAATGACTTAATTTCTCTGCTTTTTCGGACATCTGTACAATGAAAACAGTTCCCATTCTTCCTAATTCCTTATGTCTATTGCATCGTCCTGCTGCCTGAATTATATTATCCAAACCTGCTTTAGACCTCACAACACACCCGAATGAAAAATTCACTCCTGCTTCAACAACCTGTGTACTTACACATATAATCTTTTTCGATTGTTCATTCAAAATTTGTTTTATAGATTTTAATGTATCTAATTTATGTTGTGGACACATATTATTACTCAAATGAAAAAGTTCATATTCTTGTGGACATATCGCTTTTAATTGTTGAAATGTATTCATTGCACAAGCCGTAGTATTCAAAATAACCAATGTACTTTGATATTGTTCTGTTTTTTCCTTCACAAATTCACTTAAATCTTCTATCTCCATACCGCCAGGATATAATTCTGTTGCATCTTTAATATCTGTCCTTTTAAAAGCATTTGCATACTTTTCCGGTCTTCCCGCCATTTCTATACATTCACAAATGTTATTCTCTTTTATTGGTGCTAATGTTGGCTGCGTTGCTGAACACAACACAACTGTCGTACCACAAAATTGAGTAAGAAAATTCACAGCTAAATTGAAAAGTTCCATACATTTTACAGGAATTGCCTGAACCTCATCAAATATGATAATACTGTTACATAATGTGTGCATTCTACGGATACAGCTTTTCTGAGCTGAAAACAATGTATTCAATATCTGTACTGCCGTAGTCACTATAATCGGTGAATCCCAAGTTTCAGTGAGTTTGCGATACTGGTCTTCTTCTCCTTCTTCGCAAACCACATTACAATGATGCTCTAACACAACATCCGCTTTGCCTATTGCTTTTCGAATCTCCTCGGCATTCTGAATCAATATAGAATTGAATGGTGCTATATAAATAATGTGTTGTTTTTTCATCTTTTTCGCATGATACAGAGCAAAGCGCAAACTGCTAAGTGTTTTTCCTGCTCCTGTCGGTACAGTAAGTCGATAAAGATTTTCTTCTTTGTCTGCAGCTTGTCTACACAAATCCGAAATTTCTTGACGAAAAGTATTTAACACATTTCCATTCGACGGATTATTATGAATTTCCTTTGACATATATTGTTCAAATTTTTCTATACATTCATTCCAAATCTTCTGGGTCTCTTCCAATGAAATTCTTTTTGATAACGGAACATCTTGAAAAAAACAAGCTGTATCCGTCCAGTCCCCATCAATAAGTAAAGATAAAACCATTCTCAGATACATTCCCATAAAGAAATATCTGTTCTCACATTTTCTTTTTGATATTTCTGACTCTTTATGAAAAATATTGATTTTTCCTTCCATTTCCTTATATGTTTGAATTGCTTTTTTACAGTATTCTTCCAACATCTCTTTATCATAAATCTGAAAGAATTCTTTCTTTATCCAGTCATAATCTATTTGTTTCTCATCCCGTTGTTGCTGTAAACTTTGTCCATTATCTAGATTGATGCAATCTCCCATTCCGTGATGAAAATATATAACCGTACTGATAAATTCTGAAACACTTTTTTCCTTCAGCAACTCCCTGATTAATCTTCCGCCAGCAGTAGAATGATCCAAACCATGTTTATGAGTATCATCTCCATATTGTAGAATTCTCTCAAAATCTTCTTGATTTTCTCTTCCCAACTTTCCTACATCATGAAACACCCCTATCAAGCTAACCAATATCTTCAATTCTGAAAGAGAACAAGTCTCCGCTACATAGTTCGCGACATTTTCTGAATGCTCTTTCATCGTCTGATATCTACCTGATTCATAGTCTACGTGCGCCAAATCTCTTTTTATTTCGATTTTATTTTCCATCTAGCCCTCTTGTGTTATCTGTGTATATTTTTCTTTATTCAGTCTTCTACTTTGTATATTTTCACTATACTCCTAGCTGTTCTTTTTGTCAATAATGAGTTTTACATACTTTTCCTTATGTAAATTACATTTTTAATTAAATTTTATAGTCAAACCACCTTTTGATTTGACTACAAAACCATCTTACATACTTTCCCTTATGTTTTTCAACTCACAGATATTTACTATATCTGACATTTCATAAGAGATGGAAACTTATAAATATCATTTACATCTCTTATGTCTTTGTCCAGTTCTATTCATTGTGCCTAAGTAACTTGTAATTTCTAAAAAACTGTACAATCGTTATTATACGAATATATTTAATATATTTCAAGCTGTAATCTCTTGTGATAATATTTGTTTTCCGAATTCGTTTCACTGGAATATAAATTTCTGTTTTGTATTTTGCAAGCAATGCCAGTCTTACTGTTGCCATGGGCACATGTAAGGCAGGAGCGTTCCGAATACACTTTGTTCAGTATGTTAATAAGAGCAAGATCAGGCACCACATACGGTAACTGTTCTTGCTCTTATGTTACATACTTTCAAAGGGATGAGGTAAAGCGGGCCGATGCCCGTGGTAATAGTAGAACTGGCATTGCGACCATTCAATTAAAATTTAGATCCCAATTGAAAGAATCTTACTGCACCTTCGCAATATCGATCAGTGACAGTTTCTTAATATCTGTATTCTCAAGACTTGTGATCAGTGCATACGCTGTGTCAATTGCAGTCAGTACATTCACACCTGTCTCGATTGCATTTCTACGGATTACAAATCCATCTCTTGAATGCTCTGCACCCTGTGCCGGGATATCGATAACAAGATCGATCTTATATCCGAGGATCAGGTCAAGAAGGTTCGGTGATTCCTGCTCGATCTTACGAACCGGAGTAGCCTTAACTCCCGCCTCATTCAGCGCACGTGCTGTTCCGCTTGTAGCAAAGATATGGTATCCGATCTTCTCAAATCTTCTTCCGATCTCTACTGCATCTGCATGGTCTTCATCGCGGACTGTCATGATCATGTTTTTATGCTTCGGAAGCTTGATTCCAGCTCCGATAAATGCTTTGTAAAGTGCTTCATCAAATGTCTTCGCAATTCCAAGACACTCTCCTGTAGACTTCATCTCAGGTCCAAGGCTGATATCAGCTCCGCGGATCTTCTCAAAGGAGAATACCGGCATCTTAACCGCTACATAATCAGCTTCCGGCTGAAGTCCCGGTGTGTAACCAAGATCTTTGATCTTCTTTCCTGTGATAACCTGTGTTGCCAGTGGAACGATCGGGATACCTGTTACCTTACTGATATATGGTACTGTACGGCTGGAACGTGGGTTTACCTCGATAACATATACATCGTCTTCGCCGCACACGATAAACTGGATATTGATCATACCGATAACATGGAGTGATTTTGCAAGTCTTCTTGTGTACTCAGCAATCTTTGCTTTCGCTCCTTCTGTCAGGCTCTGTGCCGGATATACGGAAATACTGTCTCCGGAGTGGATTCCTGCACGCTCGATATGTTCCATGATACCCGGGATCAGGATATCTGTTCCGTCGCATACTGCATCGACCTCAATCTCTTTTCCCTGAAGGTATTTATCTACAAGGATTGGGTGATCCTGTGCGATTCTGTTAATGATTCCGATGAATTCATCAATATCATTGTCGTTGATTGCAATCTGCATTCCCTGTCCACCAAGAACGTAGGAAGGACGAACCAGTACCGGATATCCAAGTCTGTTTGCAACTTCTTTCGCTTCCTCTGCTGTGAATACTGTTCCACCTGTCGGACGCGGGATCTCACACTCTTCAAGAATCTCATCAAAGAGCTCACGGTCTTCGGCTTTGTCTACATTCTCTGCAGATGTACCAAGGATCGGTACTCCCATCTTCATAAGTGCTTCTGTCAGCTTGATTGCTGTCTGTCCACCAAACTGTACAACTGCTCCGTCCGGTTTCTCAATATCAACGATACTCTCTACATCTTCCGGCGTCAGCGGCTCGAAGTACAGCTTATCAGCAATGTCAAAGTCAGTACTTACTGTCTCCGGGTTATTATTTACAATGATTGTCTCATATCCGTCTTTTGCAAAT
>ERZ772819.1895-NODE-1895-length-16244-cov-4.637902_pt1 | contig 16244 bp, 16 predicted proteins | sample MGYA00580860_ERZ772819 | MGnify/ENA primary metagenome ERZ772819 (study PRJEB29015, sample SAMEA2737683) | human gut metagenome | biome: human gut; feature: human-associated habitat; material: faeces | place: China | collected 2012 ...
TGGACCCACCGGTTATGAGCCGGTTGCTCTGACCAACTGAGCTAAGGGAGCATTTCCTTCGACGAAAATTAGTATACTAGATTTTTTATATTCTGTCAATAGAAATATTAAAAAAAATTAAAATCTTTTGAAATTATTGTAAAATGTTTCAGTTTATGATATAAATATTTTATAGTTAGTGTTTTATACATAAGATATTAAAAAAACTAAGGAAGGATTTGTTATATTATGAAAATAAAAAAATCTCAATATTCTATATGGGCTCCAATAATTAGAAAAAAAGTTAACGAGGAGAAGATAAAAAAAGAAGAAAATGGTGAAGAATTAACCAGAGAAGAAAGAAAAAGCATAATAAAAAAAGAAAAAAGGAAATGTCGTAGAAAAGCAACTTGGATAGCAATTACAGCTGCTTTAGGAATTACAGCAGGTGTTAAAGGAGCAAAATTATTAGATGCACCAAAAGAAAATAATATAAAGGTTGAGGAACAAAAAAATACTGAAGATAAAAGAAAGAATTTTTATGAAAAAAATGAAGTTGAAGTTACACCATCAGTTGAATCAAAGAAAGATGAAATTGGTGTTGAAGATATTTTAAAAGAGTATGATTATAATATTGAAAAAGAAGATATTGGATATATAAAAAGTAGACCTCAATTTATGACAATAGATTTGAACAGTAAATATGTTGCTGATTATAAAGAAAAAACAAAAGCAAAAGATTACATTACAGAACAAGAAAGAATTGATAATATGTATTCTATTGTAGATAAAAAAAATAGTGTTATAATAGCAACAATAGGAAACATCGATGATAAATATGTTAATATTAGTGCAAAACAGTTGAAAACCGATGATAAAGAATATTTACAAAGTGAAAATACTATAGATTTTTCTAAAAATAAAGATGGAAAAGATAAAACACAGAACCAATTGAAAAAAATATATGAAACTATACAAAATCAATATGAACAAGTAAAAGAACAAAAAGAAAATGAAGAAAGATAAAAAATAATAAATGTGATAAAAATATGAAAACCTTCTATATTTATATAGGAGGTTTTTCTATGAAGAAAAAAGAATATAAAAGAAATTTAACTATAAGATATGCTCAGAAATGGGCTTATGATAGAAATTCTAAATATTATAATTTCGATGATTTAGGAGGAGATTGTACAAATTTTATTTCACAATGTGTGTATGCTGGTTCAAAAGAAATGAATTATAATAAAAATAATGGTTGGTATTATAGTAGTTTAAATAATCGTTCAGCATCGTGGACAGGTGTAGATGAATTTTATAAATTTTTAATATCTAATAAATTAAATGGACCGAGAGGTGAAAAAGTAGAACAAAAGAATTTAGAAATAGGAGATATAATTCAATTATCATTTGATGGTATAAAATTTGCACACACATTAATTGTAGTAAACATAGAAAATATAGAAATGTTAGATGAAATTTATACCGCATCACATACTTTTGATTCTTATAAAAGAAAAGTATCGAGTTATAATTTTAAAAAAATAAGATTTATTCATATAAATGAAGTTTATAAATTTTGACAATGTAAACATAGACGTATATAATATTTGTGAAAAATAAAAATGGAGAAATAAAATGCTAGAAGGTTTAAAAAGTTGTAAACTTTGTCCACACAAATGTAAAGTAAATAGATTAGAAGGAGAAATTGGTAGATGTAAAGCTGGAAAAAATGTAAAAATAGCATTAGCATCAGTACATGAGTTTGAAGAACCTTGTATAAGTGGAAAAAACGGTTCTGGAACAATATTTTTTTCTAACTGTAATTTAGCTTGCAAGTTTTGTCAAAACTATGAAATAAGTGGTGAAGGTTATGGAAAAGAAATATCAATAGAAGAACTTAGCAATATATTTATTAAACAACAAGAAAAAGGAGTAAATAATATTAATTTAGTTACCCCAACAATGTATGTTTATCATATAATAGAAGCAATAAAAATTGCTAAAGAAAAAGGCTTAAAAATACCTATAATATATAATACAAACGGTTATGAAAATGTTGAAACAATAAAAATGTTAAAAGGTTATATAGATGTATATTTACCAGATTTTAAGTATTATAACAATGAAATAGCAAAAAAATATTCTGGAATAGAAAACTACTTTGAAATTACAGCTAAAGCAATAAAAGAAATGATAAGTCAAGTTGGAAATCCTGTATTTAATGAAAATGGAATAATACAAAAAGGTGTAGTTATAAGACATTTAATATTGCCAAACTATATGCAAAATACAAAAAATGTGTTAAAGTATATCTTGGAAAATATAGGAAAAGATACATATGTTAGTGTTATGGCACAATATTTTCCAACATATAAAGCAAAACAAGATGATAAAATAAATAGAAAAATAAATAGAAAAGAATATAAAGAAATAGAAAAGCATATATATATGTTAGGATTAAATAATGGCTATATGCAAGATTTAGGCAAGCATGAGGAAGAATATGTGCCAAACTTTAAGGAGGAAAAGTATGAAAGTACAATATAAAGATAAAGAAATTCAAATTGAAAAACCAGAAAGAGTAATAGAGGTTTTAAAAGAAGAATGTACAAGCAATACAATTGCATGTATATGTAATAATGAAATAAAATCATTAAATCATGAAATAAAAATGGATTCTAAAATAGAACTTTTAGATATATCAAATGCAGATGGAATGAGAATTTATATAAGAGGGCTTTTATATGTTATGTCAAAAGCATTTGAAGAATTATATCCAAAAGCTGAAGTAGGTGTTGAATATCAACTTAGCAACTCTATGTTTTGTACTATTAAGAATATGGAAATAACAGATGAACTATTAGAAGAAGTACATAAAAAAATGCAAGAAATAGTAGATAAAAATATTCCTATTATAAAAAAACAATATACAAAACAAGAGGCAGAAGAAATTTATAAAAATGTAGATACAGTAAAAGGAAGACTTCAGTTAGAAAATAAAAGTAAGAAAAAATTCTCATTATATTATTGTGAAGATTATTTTAATTATTTTTATGGAGTTATGCCAATTTCAACGGGTTATATGAAAATTTATGAAATACAAAAATATAGTAATGGATTTTTAATAAGATATCCAAGTAAAAAGGATATAACAAAAGTTCCTGATTTTATAGATAACAAAAAACTATTACAAGCATTAGAAGATTATGGAAAAATTCATAAAGCATTAAATATAGAAACATTAACAAAATTAAATAAAGCAATAAGAGATGGAAAAGCTAAAGATATAGTAATGCTAGATGAAGCATTACACGAAAAGAAAATATCAAGAATAGCAGATAGCATTGCAGAAAAAAAAGATGTAAAAATGGTATTAATTGCAGGACCATCATCATCAGGAAAAACAACATTTGCACAAAGATTAGGGCTTCAATTACAATTAAATGGTTTAAAACCAGTAACTATATCTGTTGATAACTACTTTGTTGAAAGAGAGCAAACTCCATTAGATAGTGATGGAAAATATGACTTTGAGGCAATAGAAGCGGTAGATATGAAACTATTAAATGAACACATAGAACGTTTATTAAATGGTGAAGAAGTTGAAATGCCAACATTTAACTTTACAACTGGAAGCAAAGAATATAAAGGAAATAAAGTTAAATTAGGAAAAGATGACATTATAGTAATGGAAGGAATACACTGCTTAAATGATAGACTAACAGCACAGATTCCAAGAAATAAAAAGTTCAAAGTATATATAAGTGCACTAACAGTACTTAATATAGATGAATTTAATAGAATATCAACAACAGATTCAAGATTAATAAGAAGAATAGTTAGAGATTCTAATTTTAGAAGCTACTCTGCAATTCACACACTAAAAATGTGGGATTCTGTAAACAGAGGAGAATTAAAAAATATATTCCCATTCCAAGAAGAAGCAGATGCAATGTTTAATACATCTTTAATATATGAAATATGTGTACTAAAAAAATATGCACTTCCACAATTAGAAGCTATAGATAATAGAAGCATAGAATTTTCAGAAGCAAAAAGAATACGAGAATTTTTAAAATATTTTGAAGATATACCAGATGACTTAGTACCTACAAATTCTTTACTTAGAGAATTTATAGGTGGCGGAGATTTTAAATATTAGGAGAGAAAAATGCAAAGAAAATTTACAGAAATAGATGAAGAATTTATATGTGAAAACTGTGGTAAAAAAGTAACAAAATTAGGATATTCTTGTAGAAACCACTGCCCATATTGTTTGCACTCCAAACATGTAGATATAAATCCAGGAGATAGACAAGAAGAATGCCACGGAGATTTAGAACCAGTAGGAATTGATATAGATAGCAAAAAAGGATATGTAATAGTATTTAAATGCAAAAAATGCGGAAAAATAAGAAGAAATAAGGCAGCAAAAGATGATAATATGGACTTAATAATAAAATTAAGTGCAAAACAATATTAGAAGGGATTTTTTATAATGAAAAGCAAAAAGAAAAAATTAAATGTTTTTAAAATAATTATAGCTATATTAATTATAGCTATAATTTGTGGTGTAGTGTTTAAAATAACTCATAAAAAAGAAGAAAATATGGAAGTTTCTTCTAAAACAAAAGTAGAAGATATTGAAGCACCAAAAATTAATTTAAATGGTAATAGTGAAGAAATTATAATATACGGAGAAGATTATGAAGAAAAAGGTGCAAGTGCTACGGACAATGTTGATGGAGACATTACTGATAAAATAGAAACTGATGGAAATGTAGATGCAAATAAAGTAGGAAATTACGAAATAAAATATAGTGTAAAAGATGAAGCGGGAAATAATTCAGAAATTACAAGAAATGTAAAGGTGTGTAATAAATTAAGTTCAAACGGATTACCCATTTTAATGTATCATTTCTTTTATGATAAAAACACAGGAAAAGGTAAGGATAATAACTGGATAGAAATATCAGACTTTGAAAAACAAATAAAATATTTATCTGAAAATGATTATTATTTTCCTTCTTGGGAAGAAGTTGAAGATTATATAGATGGAGAAACTGAACTTCCAGAAAAAAGTATTGTAATAACTGCAGATGATGCAGATCCATCATTTTTTGAACTAGCAGTACCAGTTTTAAATAAATATAATATAAATGCTACAAGTTTTGTAATAACAGGTTGGTATGGATATAGATATAATGAAGAAAGAAAAAATGTAATATATGAATCTCATTCAGACGATATGCACGAAGCAGGTGCAAACGGAAAGGGCCGTATGCTAAATTGGAGTTATAATGATGTATTAAAAGATTTGAAACAATCAAGTCAAATTTTAGGTGGAGCCGATATATATTGCTATCCATTTGGACAGTATAATGAAACAGATATAAAAGCAGTAAAAGAAGCTGGCTATAAATTAGCTTTTACAACACAAGAAGGAAGAGTAAAAAAAGGTGCAAAAAAATATGAATTACCACGTGTACGTATTTCAAGAAATACAAGTTTAGAAAGCTTTAAGGAAAAGATAAAATAAATAATTGTTTTAAATAGATTTAAAAAATTTATAGATTTAATGGCGGTTATTGACCGTCATTAAATCTTAAAAAGGTATAACAAAAATAAAATTTTTATCTTGTAAAAAACATCTTCTTAGTGTAAAATAATTAAAATTGTAGTAATCGACGTTTCTGTCGACTTATATTGTAGGAGGATTTAAATTGAGAATTTTAGAAGAAAAAGACAAAGAACTATATAAAAAATTTTTAGAGGGACACGAAAGATGTAATTTTCAACAATCTTTAGAATGGGGAAAAGTTAAATCTTTTTGGAAAAATGAAGTAGTTTTAGCCGAAGATAGCAATGGAAACATTATAGGATCTATAAGTGTTTTAATACGTAAAATTCCTATTTTTGGATATTTAATGTATTCATCTCGTGGACCTGTATGTGATATTCATAATGTAGAAGTTTTAACTCAACTTACAGAAGGAATAAAATTATTAGCAAAAAAATATAAAGCTATGGTTATAAAAATAGAACCAGATATAAAAAGCGATGATAAAGAATTTAGAAGCATAGTTGAAACTTTAGGATATAAAGTTAAAGACGATGCAAAAGACTTTAGCGAAGAAATACAACCACGTTATGTATTTAGATTAGATATGAGAGGAAAAACAGAAGACGAAATATTTGCTGGATTTCATTCAAAAACAAGATATAATGTACGTTTAGCAACTAGAAAAGGTGTTACTGTAAAAGATGGAACAAGAGAAGACTTAAAAGATTTTCATAAAATAATGATAGAAACAGGAGCAAGAGATGGATTTATAATACGTCCACTAGAATACTTTGAAAAAATGTATGATGAACTTGGACCAGAACATATGAAAGTACTAATGGCATATTATGAAGGAAAACCAATTTCAGGAGTAATACCAATAATGTACGGAAATAAAACCTGGTACTTATATGGAGCAAGTAGTAATGAATATAGAAATGTTATGCCAAATTATTTGCTATATTGGGAAATGATAAAAATTTCAATAGCACGTGGAGACGATATGTTCGATTTACGTGGAGTACCAGGAATTGCAGATAATAGCAATGGTTTATACAGATTTAAAAAAGGATTTGGAGCGGAATATACAGAATTTATAGGAGAACTATATATACCATTTAAACCATTAACATATAAGCTATATAAAATAGCAGAAAAAATATTTAGAAAAGTAAGATATATAAAAAGACTTGCAAAAGCAAGAAAATAAAAATAGGTTCAAAATTTCAAATGATATAATTATAGAGGTAAACAGAAATGTTTGCTTAAAGAAAAACAAAAGAAGGAGATATAAAAAATGAACAAAAACTTTGAAACCATTGATACTGTAAGAGAGGGGGAGAGAGAGCTATACTTTAATGAAGTAGAGGCGAATGCCTCTGTACTCCAGCAAATAGAAAAAGAAGGTAGAGAGGATAGAACTAAGGACGCACACTCTCTACAGGTACCACACTCGAATGTTGGTATAACATTAATTGCTCTAATAATAACAATAATTGTTTTATTAATATTAGCCGGTGTAACCTTAAATATGGTAATAGGTGAAAATGGAATTGTAAAAAAAGCCCAAGTAGCAAAACAAAATACTAACCAAGCAGATGCAAAAGAAAGTCTACAGCTAATGCTATTAGATGTAAAAGCAAGTGTAAATTCAGAAGAAAAAAGAAACCCTATTGTGACTGACTTTGAAAGACTAGAGGGAAAGGATAATATAGAAGGAATTTATTATGAAAATTCAAATGCAATAATTAATTATAAGGGATATGCTTTTACGGTAAATGATAAATTAGAAATAATAGATCAAAAGTTAATAGAAGATAATAATTTTGAACCTAATAGCATAATAGAAGCAGTTAAAAAGATAAATAATAATGGGATAAATGAAATTAATATTAATGATGAGTTATATTCATTGGATGTTATTGTAAATTCAGGAGATTTAATATTAGACGGAACTTCACAAGTTGATGGTGCTACATTAAATAATAAAGTATACGAGTTTGGAGATTCAACTAAAGACTGTGCAACCTCATCAACGGATTCTGCAAAAAATATGGTTGTTTTAAAAGTAAAAGGAAATTTGACAATATCTGAAAATGTTACTTTAACTTCATGTAAAAACGACAAAGGCTATGGAGGACCAAAGGGAATGTTAGTATATTGTACTGGTACAATAACTAATAATGGAAAAATAAGTATGACTGCAAGAGGTGCAATTGCAGAAGGTCAAAATGTTTATTTATGGAAAAACTCAGATGAAAGCTATGAATATGTTCCAAAAGAAGGAGCTTTAGGAGGAGAAGCTCAAATTTCAACAGGAACAATGACAGCTGGAAAACCTGGAAAAAATGGTGAAAATAGAAGAACTGGAGGAGGAGGCTCAGGAGCCGCCAAAAGGTTTTCTGGAGGAAGTGGTTCTAGAGTTTCAGGTGCAGGAACAAATGGAACTTCGTATTCAGGAGGTTCTGCCGGAGGGGCAATTTGTGTAAGGTATGATGCACAAGGGCAAAAAGGAGTAGAAAATGGCGGAGCCGGAGGAAAAGGAATATCTGCGTATAGCTCAAATTATGGAGCTGGAGGCGGAGCAGGAAATCCGGGTGGCTATGGAATGAAAAGTGAATCCACATACTCAAATTCTACTTTTGCCGGAGCAAATGGTACAGGAGGATTATTGATTATATATGGAGAAACTATAAATAATAATAATATAATTGAAGCAAATGGAAGTAATGGCCGGACAAGGTTCGTCAGATGATAATATTGCAAGTGGAGGAAGCTCAGGTGCAGGTTCAATTAATATTTTCTGCAAAAAAGAATATATTGAATCTGGTTCTATAATGGCAAATGGTGGTAAAATGAATAATGGAGGAGCCGGAGGAAATGGTTCTATAAGTGTTGGAATAATACAAAATAGAATTTATGAAAGTATTTATAAAAATTACTAAGAAAAAGCCCTTAGACAAGGGCTTTTTATAATGTAATCAATTTTTGTGTATAATCTAAATTAGCTTGAGATTTATTTTTAAAACCTAAGGTATAAATATTAGTAGATAAAATATCTTTTTCTAACATTAATTTTAAATTGTTGTTTTTAGAATTTTCCATATATTTTTTTACAGAGGTTATTAATTGTACTTTTTTATTTTGACTTGCTATTGCAGATAACATACGTTTTCCTTTTTCGTTACAACCTAAAACCCTAATATAAGGAGTAACCTTTTTAGAAATTTCCATATCGTGTTTAGTAATATTAAGTAAAATATACAGTAATATTCTTTGAATTCTAGTTTGAGTATATCTTTTAGACTTTACAGTAGAAATTAAATCTATTAAAGTATTGCAAGAATTACTTGCAGTTTTTAAGGCAAATTCTAAACCTTCGCTAACATCTGGAATTTCAGCAATTTCAGATGTTTTCATAATTCTTAATTTATATAAAATTTCTCTTTCAAAAGTTTGTAATGTAGTTATATAGTTTCCTGCTTCAAGACTACTTGTTAAAAGCATATAAGAATTATCTGGCATTACACATCTTATTTCATCATAAGCATTATGTTTTAATAATTCTCTTATTGCTGTTGCACTTGCATATTCGTCAACAACATTGTGACTATTATAATAAACTTTTTCCCTTTTTACAGATACGGGAATTATATGAGATTTTGTTTTCTTTAAGGCTTTTAAATATTCTATACCTAAAATATTATTAGATTGATTTAAGATATTTGAATATTTTTGAATATTATTTAAATACATTAAAAGAGCATTTTCACGAGCTTTAGGAAAAGAAAGGCCTTTACTTAATTCATGAGAAAGTAAAGCTGTAAATTGTTTAGGTTCTTCATATAGCACATTAGCTATGTTATTAAGTACATCTATTTCACAATTTTCAGAGCCAAAAGACAAAAAATCAACAATTTTTAGTTCATTTAAAATTTTAATTGCACCAAGGGCAAAATTTTCAGAACTAGATGTTGCATATAAAGTTGGCAATTCTATAACTAAATCTATACCATTATCTAATGCCATTTTAGTTTTTGTCCATTTATCTATAAGAGAAGTATCGCCTCTTTGAACAAAGTTACCACTCATAACGCATATTGTATATTCAGAATTTGTCATTTTCTTAGACTTTTGTAAATGGTATAAATGTCCATTATGGAAAGGATTGTATTCAGCAATAATACCTAAAACATTTGCCATAAAAAAACTCCTTTCAAAAAATATCTTGTAATATAAAATAATTATTGGTATAATATCACAAAATAAATAAAATATCAATATTAGGGAGTTTTTATGGTAAGTGTAACAATATATACGGATGGAGCATGCTCAGGAAACCCCGGTCCAGGAGGATGGGGAGCAGTGCTAATATATGGAGAAAACAAAAAAGAAATATCTGGTGGAAACAAGAATACTACAAATAATATAATGGAAATTACAGCAGTAATAGAGGCACTAAAATGTTTAAAAAATGAATGCAAAGCAACAGTTTATAGTGATAGTGCATATGTAGTTAATTGTTTTAATCAAGGATGGATTTATAATTGGAAAAAGAATAATTGGAAAACCTCAACCAAAGGATCTGTAAAAAATAAAGAATTATGGGAAGAACTATATACTTTAGTAAAAAAGTATAACGTGGAATTTGTAAAGGTAAAAGGACACAGTGATAATGAACTAAATAATAGATGTGATGAATTGGCACGAAGTGAAATAAACAAATTATAAAAAAGGAGAAAAGTACAATGAACGAATTTAATAAAATTGTAAGTTATTTTAGTAATTTTACTGTAGAAACTGTAATTGATATAATTATAGCAATAGGAATAACGGTATTTTTTAGAATTTTTAGTACAGGAATTGCAAATGTTACAACAAAACTATTAAGAAAAAAAATAAAAAAAGCAGATAGAAGAAAAAGTGCTTTGTATAATACAACAAGAAAATTAGTGAATTTAATAGGGATTTATATAGCAATAATCTTCTTAAAAAGACCATTACTAATATCTACAATAATTTTGGGCTATATTACAAAGGTATTTAAAGTTTTAGTAATATATTCGGTTGCAAGAATTATAGCAGAAGCTATAACAATGGATACATTTAGAAAATTTAGTAATAACGATGAAGATGAAGGCGACGGAATATCAACTTTTGTTGTGAAAATTATAAGAGGTTTTGTTTATATAGTTGCAACATTTATAGCTGTATTAGAATTAGGATATGATTTAAGTGGATTAGTTACAGGTCTTGGAATAAGCAGTGTTGTAATAACACTTGCAGCACAAAATTTAGCAAAAGACTTACTTGGAGGATTTGTAATTTTTACAGATAAACCATTTAAAGTTGGAGATTGGATTCAGTTTAAAGACTACGAAGGTACAGTAGAAGATATAACTTATAGAAGTACAAGATTACGTACCTTTGAAAATTCTATAGTAAATATACCAAATTCAATTATTGCAAATGAATCTTTAATAAATTGTAGTAAAATTGAAAAGAGAAGATACAAAATTAATCTTGGAATAACGCTTGAAACTCCATTAAATAAAGTTAAAATAATAGAAGAAAAAATAAAAACAATGCTTAAAGAAAAAGAAGCTGTTATGGATGATTCGATAATAGTAAAATTTGACAAAATAACAGATAATACAATTAATTTGCTAATATATGCATTCACAGACTCAGTAGATTATGGAAGTTTTTTAAAACAAAAAGAGGAAATAAATTTTAAAATAATGCAAATATTAGAAAGCGAAAATGTAGAACTTGCATATGATACAAAAACAGTATATGTAAAACAATAATATAAAATTTTATGTATAGAAGGTAACTAAATGTTACCTTTTTTTGTATTATAGGAAATTCCTGTTTTAGCAGAAAAATTATAAAAAATAAACAGGCATCATAAAAAAGCCTCAAAATATATAAAAATTTTGAAGTTTAAAAAGGTAAAGAATCATCATCTTTTATTTTATCAGGATTATATCCATAAAATTTAGCAGCTTCGTCTTCCCAGCCTTCATCGTACTATAAAATACATATATTTTATACTATGAATTGTGTCGAAAGTCAAGAAAATTCGCCGTTTTCGTTGAAATAAATAGGTTTTATTGTTATAATTTTGAATATAAAAAATTAATTTTAGAATGAATGAAAATAAAATCAAAGATAAAATAAATTTAGGAGATGTAGAATGAAAGTTTTTAAAACAATAATGTCAAGTTTTAAGCATACAAAATTATTAATACTTATATTTTTTATATTAAGCATAGTACTAAATTATTTAACAACATATATACCAGTGGTAATACAATATTTTATAGATGTATTATTAAATCAAAATGTTAATAATGCTATAATAGAGAATTTTATTAGTGTATTTAATAATAAATTGTCATTTATTCCAATAGTATGTATATTTTTGCTACTGATTGAAGGAATAATTGTTTTATCAACATATATAAGAACAATAGTTAAAAATAAAATAATACAAGAATTCCAATTTGATTTAAAACTAAAGTTATTTGATCATATACAGAATTTAACATATCAAGACTTTTATAAAAATTCACTTGCAGATTTAGTACAAAATTCGACAGATGATGTAAATAATATAGTAAATTTTATAGAAAAACAATTTACATACATATTAGATATTGTATTAATAATTATTTTTGCAATATCCCAACTTGTAAATTTAGATTTAAGATTATCAAGTATTATGATTGCAGCAATTTCAATTATAATTCTATTATCAATATGGTATTTTAAGAAATCCAAACCAATTATAGAAAATAGAATAAAAGTACAAAGAGAAATGTATTCAGAGTTAAATGATAATTATTCAAATATAAAATTTATGAAGATTAACAATTTACAAAAAAAGGAAAAAGAAAGGTTTAATAAAATAAATGTAAAAAATTTTGAAGCAAATAAAAGCAAAGTAATAATTGATAGTTGGTATAATATGTTGTCTGTAAATATTGTAAAAATTCAAACTCCATTTATATTTATATTAAGTAGCTTTTTATATGCTCAAGGCTTTATTTCAATAGGAAGTATATATGTAACGATAAATTACTCTAATAAAATAACAAGAGCATTTACAGATTTAGCAGAAATATTAGAATTTTTAAATTTATGCATTGCTTCATATAAAAGACTAGACAATTTATTAAATCTAACTTTAGAAGATGAAAAGACTGAAAATAAAAATATTGAAATAGAAAATACAACAATAACATTTAAAAATGCTAACATTAAGGTTAATGATAAAACAGTTTTGAAAAATTTAAACTTTACAATTAATCCAAATGAAAAAGTAATGATTGCAGGTAGTACAGGAAGCGGAAAATCTATATTACTAAAAACATTAGTAGGATTTTATGATTATGAAGGTAGCATAAAAATAGGAGAATATGAAGTTAGAGATTTAAATAAAAAATGTGTAAGAGAAAATATTTGCTTATTATTACAAGACTCATATTTATTTTCAAGAACTATTGCGGAAAACATAAAAATATTAGTACCCCAAATAACATATCCAGAAATAGTAGAACTTTCAAATTTCTTCTCATTTCATAAAGATGTAACAAAATTTGAAAAAGGCTATGAAAGTGCAATTGGAAGAAATGGAATGGTATTATCAAAAGGTCAAAAACAAAGATTAGTATTGGTAAGAGCGTATACAAAACCAAAACCAATAATGATTTTTGATGATTCTTTTAGTGCAATTGATAGAATAAATAAAAAGAAAATATTAGAAAATTTAATGTCATTAGAAGACAAGTCAAGCAAAATACTTGTTACTCATGATATTGAATTAGCTACAAAATTTGAAAAAATAATTTATATAAATAATGGAGAAGCGATATGTGGAACACATGAAGAATTATTAGAAAACAAAAATTATAATGAAGTATATAGTTTAAATTTGAATAAAATAGGAGAAGAATATGCTTAATAAAAAAATATTAAAGGAAATGTTTAATTTTACTACCAATAAAAATAAAACACTAAAAATTGGAATAATTATGTTTTTACAATCTTTACCATATCTTATATTTTATCAATATATACTATCTCAAGTAATCGACAACTATATACCAGATAAAAATGTAAATATGGTATTGATATTATCATCAATTTTGATTGTAATTATAGTAATTAGATTTTTCTTTGATAAATATTCTGAAATTCAAAGAAAAACATGTTATTATGATAATGATATGCAAATAAAAAATAAAGTATTTAATAGTATACAAGATGCAGATATTAGCAAATTAGATAAAATACAAGTAGGTAATTTATTTATTTTAACAACAACGCAAAGTTTTGAATCTTCACAATTATTTGTATGGAATTTTTTAGGAATATTTGCAGTAAGAATAAGAAGTATTTTAATTACATCAATTATAATGTTATTTATAGACTGGAAAATTGCATTAGTTGTTATAGGAATATTCATTCTATCTTATATTATATTGATACCATTTTATAATAAGAATATGAAAACTTATAGAAAATTACAGCAATCTATAATTGATTTGCAAGGCAAAATTAATGAATATATAGATAGCTTTTCAACTACAAAAACATTAAGATTAGAAGAAATAAATATTAATGATATTAAGTCAATGTTAGAAAAAGCAAAATGTGAACTAATTAAATCTAGTAAAATTTTAGGATTACATACAGCTTTATTTGCTTTATTAACATTTTTTGCTACAATCGTAACTTTGATTATTGGTGGAAATCAACTCATAATAGGTGTTGGATTAGGTTCAACAATAATTCTAATAGTAGATTATATCAGTGATATTAGTAGCCATATGAACAGTCTATTAGAACATACACATGGAGTAATGAACAAATATAATTGTTTTATAAATATTTTAGAAATTGTAAGTATTAATAAAGAAGATGATAAAGGAACAATAGAATTAGAAAAAATTGATTCAATAGAATTTAAAGATGTAAAATTAAGTTATGATGGTGTAAACACAATATTAGAAAATATAAACTTAAAAATAGATAAGTCAATAACAATTGCAGTTGTTGGAAAAAGCGGAGCGGGAAAAACATCATTTGTTAATTTAATTCCACGATTTTATAATTTAACAGAAGGTCAAATCTTAATAAATGGAATTGATTATACAAAATACAAGTTAAGTGAATTAAGAAAAAATATTTCATATGTATTCCAAGACCCTGTCATTTTAAATATGTCTATAAAAGATAACCTAATGTATGGAAATGATAATGTGCAATTAGAAGATGTTATAAAAGTTTGTAAAGAAATAGGTATAAATGATAAAATAGAAACTTTTGATAATGGATATGATACAATTATAGATGCTCGGAACAGATATATTATCTTATGGTGAAAAGCAATTATTAAGTTTTGCTAGAGCAATTCTAAAAGATGGAAGTGTTGTAATACTTGATGAAGTAACATCAAATTTAGATTTGGAATTTGAAAAAAATGTTATGGAAGCAAATAAAGTTATTTTAAAAAATAAAATATCTTTTGTAATTGCACATAGAATAAATACAATTAAAGATGCTGATCTAATTATATTTATAGATGATAAGAAGATTGTAGAAATGGGAAATCATGAAGAACTTATTGAAAAACAAGGATATTATTATAATTTGTACATGAGTAAGGAAAAAGTTCAAAATAATTAATAAAAATTTTAAGACAATATATGTAATTTGAGCAGAGATTCAAGTAAGTCTCTGCTCAAATGAATTTAACAATAAATCAATTCATTTAATACAATTTCTTCTGCTAAATGCTTATAATTATTCATAAGCCAGTCCATTCTAAAGGGTCAGTATCTTTCAAGTTTTCATCAATAGGATTTCTTTTTAGCATTTGTTTCATAAGTAGTTCAAACCTTCTTTTAGCTTGTTTGTCAGTTTCTACAATATGTTTTCTTAAAGTTTTGTTCATAAACATTATTATATATTCGGCTTTTTTATGTGATTTTAAATATTCTAATCTTAAGTGTCCATAATAACAAATACAAAATCAGAAATAAACTTAGAAAATAATACACTAAAATATGGATGTAATTTATTATTAAAAATAGCAGGAACAAGCGAATGGGGAAAAAGTGGAAGTAACGGAGGAGATGTAACATTAAATGCCACAAACCAAGAATTAGAAGATAATATAGAAGTAGACAGTATAAGCTTATTAATACTAAACTTAAAAGAAAACAGTACACTAAAAAGTGCAATAAATACAAATAACGAGGCAAAAAAATAGAATTAAATATAGATAGTACATCAAAATTAACACTAACAGAAAACACATATGTAACAACATTAAAAGATGAAGATACAAGCTATAGCAATATAGATTTTAATGGATACACATTATATGTAAATGGAGAAGCAATAAATTAAAAAATGCAAAAATGTGACAAAGTTTGTCTAAAACCTTGCAAAAGTGTGATGAAAACTTTTAAAATGCTTGTAAAAATGTGATTTTACTTAATAACTATTATAAAGGTTTACAATATTACTAAAAACGATTTTTCATTAAAAGTATATAATGAAAAAATATTAAATATACCACTATTTTTAATAGAATATATAGAAAATTTTATAATATAAAGGTGGATATTAACTAACTTTATATTATATATTTTATGAGAGTAAATAATAAATGATAGGTAAAAGC
>ERZ772819.1915-NODE-1915-length-16137-cov-12.923517_pt1 | contig 16137 bp, 10 predicted proteins | sample MGYA00580860_ERZ772819 | MGnify/ENA primary metagenome ERZ772819 (study PRJEB29015, sample SAMEA2737683) | human gut metagenome | biome: human gut; feature: human-associated habitat; material: faeces | place: China | collected 2012 ...
TTTGATATTCATAATTGGGTGCGTTTGAAATTCTACACCCAAATATACACCCAATTATTGAGATAGCAAAAGACATTTAGAAACATTTAGTTTTACTCTATATTGTAATTTACACTTGATTATCAGTTGTTTGCAGTTTTATGATATTCTGTGAAAGTATAAGTTCGAGAGCCTGTCTCTCCGCAAAATATTTGTAAGTAACCAAAAACATCCGGTTTTACATTTAGAAATGTAAAACCGGATGTTTTTGGTTTATACATGTGTCCTTGAAATGGACGTTTTGTGGAAATCAGTGTTCTTTAACAAATAATTTTGGAACATTATTCGCTCTAAATATTTGTTAGTTTCAAAAACTTCCTCTACTTTTGCGCTCCGAAAGAAGGAGAGGTGCTCGAGTGGTTGAAGAGGCACGCCTGGAAAGCGTGTATACTCCTAAAGGGTATCACGAGTTCGAATCTCGTTCTCTCCGCACATTGTTTGTAAAAATGTTTAGTTTTTTGTAGAAACGACTACTTTGGTTAAACAAAGTAGCCGTTTTTTAGTATCGTTTCCGGGCTGTTATTCCAAGTCTTCAATAATCTTCTTCACGTCCACAGGTTGTAGGCGTCCATACACTTTTTCACCGATCATCACTACCGGCGCCAGTCCGCAGGCACCCACACAGCGCAGGCAGTCCAATGAGAATTTTCCGTCCGGAGTTGTTTCACCGACTTCGATACCCAGCACTCGTTTGAATTCTTCCAGCAACTTTTCGGAACCGCGTACATAGCAGGCTGTCCCCATGCAGACGGAGATAGGATGCTTTCCTTTGGGAGTCATGGTAAAGAAAGTGTAGAATGTCACTACTCCATACACTTTCGATACGGGGATTCCTAGTTTGGAAGCGATGATACGTTGTATTTCTTCCGGCAGGTAACCTTGGAGATGTTGTGCTTCATGCAGAATGTTGATTAGTTCGCCCGGATTATTTCCGTGCTTGTCGCAAATCGTTTTGATTTGTTCAGCTACGTCACAGGCTAGTTTTATATCTGACATAATACTTTTCGTTTACAGTTAATCAATCGATTTGTTGAAATAATGGGTATGCAATAATGTTTCTGATTTCTCACCCAGCGGTTTGCCGAGATACTCTTCATACAAGGTCTTGATGTATGGGTTCTCGTGCGATTTGCGCAGTGGCTTGTTGGCGTCTTCGCGGTAGAGTGCGTTGGCGCGTGCATACAATACTTCCGAGTTGCCGTGATGTAATGGCTGTCCGCCGCCTCCGATGCAACCTCCGGGGCAAGCCATAATTTCGATTACATGATATTCATTATGCCCGTTTCGTATGTCCTCCAGTAGATGACGGGCGTTGCCTAGTCCGTGTGCGATGCCTATTTTAAGTTCAAATCCGTTGAGATTGATAGTAGCACGACGTACTCCACTCAATCCGCGTACTTGCTCGAAATTTACGTTTTTCAGAGATTCTCCGGTATATATTTCGTAAACGGAGCGGAGGGCAGCTTCCATAACACCGCCCGTAGTGCCGAAGATAACGCCGGCACCAGTGGATTCTCCCATGGGGTTATCGAACGGGCTATCCAACACCAGCGGAAAACCTATATTAGCCCGTTTGATAAGTCGGGCGAGCTCGCGGGTGGAGATAGAGTAGTCCACATCGGGGATTCCGTTTACCTTAAACTCGTCGCGGGCACATTCATATTTCTTTGCCAGGCAGGGCATGATAGAAACCACTACCAGCTTTTCTTTGGGGATTCCCATTTTCTCTGCCCAGTATGATTTGGCGATAGAACCGAACATCTGCTGCGGGGAACGGGCCGTAGATGGGATGTCCAACAAATCTGGAAAGTGATGTTCGAAGAAGTTTACCCATGCTGGACAACAGGAAGTCAGAATGGGTAGCCGGACGGATTTGTCTCCGTTGAGATAGCACGTCAGTCGGTTCAGAATTTCGGAGCCTTCTTCCATAATGGTGAGGTCGGCAGCGAAATCAGTATCGAACACATAGTCGAATCCCAATTCGCGCAGGGCATAGACCATTTTCCCGGTGACCACTGTGCCGGGAGGGAAACCGAATTCTTCTCCCAGAGCAGCACGCACGGCGGGAGCCGTTTGTACAATCACCACTTTGTCCGGATTGGCCAGATCGTCGAGAAGGCGGTTGGTATAATCGCGTTCGGTCAATGCGCCTACCGGGCAGACGGCGACACATTGTCCGCAATAGGTACATTCGCTTTCCGTCATCATTCTGTCGAAAGCGGGGGCTATTGTCGTGTTAAATCCGCGGCGAATAGCGCTGAGTGCACCGACCGTCTGTACGTCGTTACAGACACTTTCGCAACGACGGCAGAAAATACATTTATCCATATTGCGGACAATAGAAGCGGTGATTTCCCGTTTGCGAGGAGAAAGTTCACCGCCATTGAAAGGCATTTCACGGATGTTGAAGCGTAACGCCAGTGTCTGAAGCTCGCAGTTGCCGCATTTGGGACAAGTGAGACAATCGTTGGGATGGTCGGAGAGAATAAGCTCGGCTACCACTTTGCGGGCGTTCATCACACGCAGTGTGCTGGTTTTCACTACCATGCCTTCCGTGCAGCGGGTGGCACAAGCGGGAGCCAGATTACGGCGGCCTATGACTTCGACCACACAGATGCGGCAGGAAGCGGGATTATTTTTTATACAGGTTCCTTTCAGGTCGATGTGACACAGCGTAGGTATGTTGATACCGATTTTAGTAGCGGCTTCAAGAATGGTACTTCCTTCGGGGACGGTGATAAAATGGCCGTCTATCTGGAGGGTTATTTGTTTATCTTCCATAGCAATAGATTTTAGCAAACTAGAATAGCTTTGAATTTGCAGCGTGCCATGCACATACCGCATTTGATACATTTGTCCGGGTTGATGACGTGCGGTTTGCGTACTAAACCACTGATTGCATCCGCCGGACAGTTCTTGGCACATAAGTGGCAGCCGATGCAATGTTCCGGATTGATCGTGTAGGTCAGCAGAGACTTGCATTGTTTGGCACGGCAGGTCTTGTCTCTGACGTGTTCCAGATATTCATCATAGAAGTTGTCCAGTGTCGACAAAACCGGGTTGGGGGAGGTTTGTCCTAACCCACAGAGGGCAGTATCTTTTATCACCTGTCCCAGTGTGGCAAGGGTATCCAGGTCTTTTTCCGTACCTCGTCCTTCTGTTATTTTGTTTAGCAGTTCCAGTAATCGTTTGTTGCCGATACGGCAGGGAGTACATTTACCGCAGGATTCTTCTACAGTGAAGTCCAGATAGAAGCGGGAGACGGACACCATGCAGTCGTCTTCGTCCATGACAATCATTCCTCCGGAACCCATCATGGAACCGGCGGCCAGCAGGTTATCGAAATCAATCGGGGTATCCAGATGTTTTTCCGTCAGGCAGCCACCCGATGGACCTCCCGTCTGTACAGCTTTGAATTTCTTTCCCCCTTTGATACCTCCGCCGATTTCATAGATTACTTCTCGGAGTGTAGTTCCCATAGGTACTTCGATCAGGCCGACATTGTTAATCTTTCCTGCGAGGGCGAACACTTTGGTTCCTTTGGAACGTTCTGTTCCGATTGTGGCAAACCACTCGGCACCTTTGGTCAGAATAATGGGAATGTTGGCAAGCGTTTCTACATTATTTACGTTGGTGGGTTTACCCAGATAACCGGATTCGGCGGGGAAGGGCGGTTTTAAAGTCGGTTCGCCTCGTTTCCCTTCCATAGAGTGAATCAGGGCGGTTTCTTCACCGCAGACAAATGCGCCTGCCCCATAACGTATTTCTATATCGAAGCTGAATTCTGTTCCTAAAATATGATCTCCCAACAAACCGTACTGGCGTGCCTGGTTGATAGCTATTCTCAGCCGGTTGATAGCCAACGGGTATTCGGCGCGGATGTAAACTAAGCCTTTGGAAGAACCGATAGAGTAACCGCAGACGCACATCGCTTCTACGATAGAGTGCGGGTCTCCTTCCATAATAGAACGGTCCATGAATGCGCCGGGGTCTCCTTCATCGGCATTACAGACAACGTATTTAATGTCCGATTTCTGTTTGTGGGCAAACTCCCATTTCAGTCCTGTCGGGAAACCTCCTCCGCCTCGTCCGCGGAGTCCGGAACGTTTGATGATGTCGATTACATCTAGTGGTTGTTTGTTGAGAAGACAATCGGCTAATGCGAAATAACCTTTGCGGGCGATGTATTCTTCGATATTTTCGGGATCGATAAAACCGCAGTTGCGCAAGGCGATACGGAGTTGCTTCCGGTAGAAGTCCATGTGTTTGGAGTCGCTGACGGTATGTTCCGTTTTAGGGTCTACATAGAGCAGTCTTTTGATTCTCCGTCCTCCGATGATATGCTCGTTGATGATTTCTTCCGCATCTTCGGGAGTGACTTGGGTGTAAAAAGTATTGTCGGGAATGATTTTCACGATAGGACCTTTCTCGCAAAAGCCGAAACAACCTACGGTGATGACCTCCACTTTACCGGTTATTCCGTTCTTTTCGATAGCTTTCAGAAGATTGTCCGTAATACCTTGACTGGAAGATGCTTTACAACCTGTACCTCCGCAGATAAGTATCTGAAGATGCTGTGCACCGGAGGATAGTCCGTAGCATTTTTCGGAAACTTTCTCATTGCTTTCTTCGCGCAATAATAAGTTGTGTTCCGCTTTCTTCCTGATTGTAGCCAAATCATGGATAGATAGAATTTTCATAAGTATTAGAATTGTTAGTCGGTTTTTTGCAAATATAAATCTTTGTTTGGAATAAAGGCGTGGATTGAGGCAAATAAAAAGTGGACTTTTCCGATGTGGTTAGGTAAATAAATCTCTATCTTCGTATTTAATAGGTAGTAAACCTAAAAAAGATATTTAAAGTATGAGACAATTTTTACTGGGACTCTATTTTTTATGCTTTCTGAATGTTGCGTCGGGACAGGAAATCCCGTTGCCGGAGAATATGCCGCAAGAACATCCGCGTGTGCTGACTACGCCGGAGGGAAAGCGGGAAACATGGAATCTGATTAAAACCGAAGCGTGGGCGGAAGATGTATTCAATAAACTGAAGGAGCGGACGGAAGCATATACCCGGTTGACGGACGTTCAGCCGACGTGGTTGTTATCCCGTCTGGCTATGTATTGGAAGTCTCATGCGACCGAAGTATATGTGAAAGGAGAGACTTTCGATCATGCGGGAGGGAAGAAGGCTCCTTATCCTACGGTGCGTTATACCGGTACGCGAGGAACAACTGCCACTCACGGGCGTCCTAAGTTGGCGGATGTAGTGCCTTATGATGATGATGAGAATGGGAACGTGACATTCTGTAATAATGCACTACCCGACCGACCATTGGAGAGTGTGCATCCGTCGAAAACCGGTCGGAATATAGAAAGTCTGAACTGTGAAATCCTTGGAATAGCCCGTGACGCCGCTTTCCTCTATTGGATGACAGGGGACGGGAAGTTTGCAAAGCTGGCTGCCGGTGTCTTTGATACGTACATGACCGGAATTTATTACAGGAATGTTCCTGTTGACCTGAATCACGGTCATCAACAGACTTTGGTGGGACTGACTTCTTTTGAGGTAATTCACGAAGATGCATTGCATATCGCTGTCCCTTTATATGATTTTCTATACAACTATCTGAAAACCAATTATCCCGACAAGATGACAATCTATGCCGGGGCGTTCAAGAAATGGGCGGATAATATCATAGCCAACGGTGTCCCTCATAACAACTGGGATTTGTTGCAGGCACGATATATTATGAATGTGGGATTGGTGCTCGAAGATAATAAGGAATACGCAGACGGTAAAGGACGTGAATACTATATTGATTATGTATTAAACCGTTCCGGAATCCGTCAGTGGAGTTTAACCCGTCTTGCAGACTATGGCTTTGATGCTGAAACGGGAATATGGGCGGAATGTCCGGGATATAGCAGTGTGGTAATCAATGATTATGCAAATTTTGCCAATCAGTTTGACAACAACTTGCATTATGATTTAGTAAAAGCAATGCCTGTACTGTCGAAAGCCGTGGCGGCTACTCCTCAATATCTGTTTCCTAATCGGATGATTTGTGGTTTTGGTGATACACATCCGGGGTATTTGAATACGAATTTCTTTATCCGTATGATACAGAATGCACAGGCAAACGGAAAGAAGGAGCAGGAAGATTATTTCACAGCTTTGCTGAAATGCCTGAATCCGGAAACGGATGCGGATAAAGGGGAAAAGAAGAACGTTCGTGTATCTGTCAACTCTTTCTTTGAGGACAAGCCTTTGAAACTCGACCCCAATGTGAAACCGGGAAAAATAGAGGATTATGTCTCTCCTTTGTTTTATGCTCCCAATGTGTCATGGCTGGTGCAACGGAATGGTATGAACCCGCGTAACAGCCTGATGATTTCTCTGAATGCAAGTGAAGGAAACCACATGCATGCTAATGGCATCTCAATGGAGCTTTACGGAAAAGGGTATGTGCTCGGTCCCGATGCCGGTATCGGTCTTTTTTTGTATAGCGGACTGGATTATGCCGAATATTATTCTCAATTCCCCAGCCATAATACGGTTTGTGTAGACGGGATATCAAGCTATCCGGTGATGAAAAGCAATCATTCCTTTGATTTGCGTTCCTGTTTTCCGGCTTCAGCGGAACCGGGCAAGGAGTTTACTTCTGTTACGTATAGCAATGTTTATTTCCGTGAACCGGAAAGTCGGGCGGACCAGACTCGTATGATGAGTATTGTAACAACAGGTCCCGATACAGGATATTATGTCGATGTCTTCCGCAGCCGGAAAGAACGGGGAGGGGATAAAATGCATGATTACTTCTATCATAACCTCGGACAGTCAATGACATTAACCGCAGCCGACGGCACGGATTTGAATTTGCAACCAACGGAAGAACTGGCTTTTGCGGGAGCGCATCTTTATGCTTACTCTTATTTGTATGATAAGAAAATGGCTGCAACCAATAAAGATGTGAAAGCTACCTTTACAATTGATATGAAAGATAAAGGCGGTGATGATATATACATGAATCTCTGGATGAAGGGAGAACCGGAACGCGAGGTCTTTACTGCGCTTGCTCCTATGACCGAAGGGCTAAGCCGTACACCCGGTATGCCATATAATATAAAGGAACAACCGACATTGACTTTTGTGGCTCGTCAGCATGGAGAGGCTTGGAATCGTCCTTTTGTGTCTGTCTATGAGCCGAGTACGAAGAAAGAGCCGTCGGCCATTGAGTCGGTTTCTTACTTCGATGTGGAGGAAACTGCTTTGAATGACTTTGCAGGAATTTGTGTAAAAAGTAAGAACGGACGCATCGACCACATATTCTCTCTTTCTGATGCAGCGCAGACCGCTACTTATCAGGGGATGAAAGTAAAAGCGGATTATGCGGTTATCAGCAATGAATATGATGGAAACCGGACTTTATTCCTGGGAAACGGCACCTTGTTGGTTGCACCAGGAATAAGGATTCAGGCCGATACTGTTGCTAATGTATTGCTTGAAAAGAAACAGGGGAAATGGTATATTCTTTCTTCCGCTCCCTGTACGGTTGTTATTGAAGGAAAAAAGATAAAAAACGGAACGGTATCGGAATCCACATTAGTATCTAATAAAAATTGGAAATGAATAAATTGGGAAGAATAACAATCACATTTTTGCTTGCTTTGACAGGTTTGGGCGTACAAGCGAAAATCATTACTTATCCTGTTCCGACAGGCATCTACTATGCCCGTCACAACGATGATTATACTGTAAAAGTGCGACAGGTGGGAAAAAAGGAGTGGGTAGACCTGTATGAATATAATGTAAAGGTGGATATGGATACGAAGTCCGATGCCACAATGGTTCAATTCGATTTCTCCGGAAAGGTGGAAGTTCTTGTGCAAAAGAACAATGGCGAGATCCGTTCGGCAGTAGTGCGTCCTTTGTCTAAAGGCATTCAACCGGAGATAGACGGGAACTTTCTTTTATTTACGATAGACAAACCGCAGAAACTGTCAGTCGAGTTTAATGGTGACCGTTTGAGTAACCTGCACGTGTTTGCCAATCCTATCATTGAGAATGTACCGGATAAGAACGATCCGAATGTGATGTACTTCGAATCAGGAATACATGAGCCTACCGATACGACCGGTAAGTGTTTCCGTATCCCTTCCAATACAACGGTTTATCTCGAAGGTGGCGCAGTGCTGAAAGGGCGTTTGAATTGCGACAGTGTAGAGAATGTGAAAATTCTGGGGCATGGGATGTTGCTTGAACCTCAACAGGGAATATCAATCGCTTATTCCAAAAATGTACTGATTGAGGGGATTACGGTCATTAATTCACGACATTATACAGTCTCCGGCGGACAGTCTACCGGAATCACCATAAAGAACTTGAAATCATTTAGCTATCAGGGGTGGAGTGACGGACTGGATTTTATGTCTTGCTCGGATGTGACGATTGATGATGTATTTCTCCGTAATTCGGATGATTGTATAGCTCTTTATACGCATCGTTGGAATTTTTATGGAGATTGTCGTAATGTTCGTGTTCTGAATTCTACTCTATGGGCGGATATTGCGCATCCTATCAATATAGGTACGCACGGGAACACCGAAACGGGAGATGAAGTTTTGGAAGATATGCTATTTAAGAACATAGATATTTTGGAACATGATGAAGATGACCGTGATTATCAAGGTTGTATGGCTATCAATGTGGGCGACCATAATCTTGCGCAGAATATAACTTTTGAGGATATTCGTGTGGAACATATTCAGGAAGGGCAGCTATTTCATCTTCGGGTGATGTATAACCGAAAATATAACACGGGACCCGGCCGAGGTGTCAGGAACATCGTCTTTCGTAATATTTCCTGCACGGGAAAGTTTGTTAATCCTTCTTTGTTTGAAGGCTACGATAAAGATAGAAAAGTGGAGGATATCTTGTTTGAAAATATCGTATTGAATGGCAAGCGGGTGACTTCACCGGATGAGCTGAATATAAACAAGAGAGAGTTTGTGGATAAGATGCATATAAAGTGATACGAAAAAAAGTTTATGACGTTTTTACCCTCGCTCCTTCACTGTCATCCATTGTGTTATTCCTATACATTTGTTACTAAAAGCATACGGGATTAATGCATAAAGCAATAAGGAAATATGTAGGCTTACCTTTGTTAGCTTGTCTGTTAACCTTGGTAAGCTTATCAGCTAACACGGGTTAACGGACAGGCTGGCAATAGTTAGCTATTAAAGAACAAAGGAGATAAACATAAGTAATCTATATGGTTGTTGTTATAGGACTTATGGCTTTTCATAAGATATGCTAGTGCTTATCGGCTGCGTTGTACCTGCTATTACTGGCTAAAACTTCATCTGACGTGCGTTCTCATCATCTATTACAGCCATCATTCCTTCCACCTGTGCCAGAGCCAGCATACGTCCGTGGTCTACACGCATGGGTAACTCCGGATTCTCATTTTCGAAGATAGTAAAGATACTATTAAACAGCGGAACTAAAAATTATATTTTATTTTTTACCGTATATTTGGTGTTGAGTATAATTTCCTTCTCGTTCGTATCTAATAGGAAAGAAGAATAAACATGAACGTAAATAGAATGAAGAAAAGAATTTTGCTTTTATTGCTGGTGGTACCGGCATTGTTGAAAGCGCAGGATGTAATGACAGGAACCCGCCAGGAACTGACATCTCCCGACGGAGCATATCGTTTTACCTTCTATCAGCGTGCGGTGGGAGAGGATAATGCACAAATGTATTATACCTTGACTTACAAGAACCGTCCGGTAATTGAAGAAAGTAAATTGGGTGTCCTGATTGAAAATCAGTTGTTCGAGTCGGCACTGGGTGTTCCGAATGATACTTGTCATTTCTGGTGTGAGAATCTGAAGTTGACGGGAACAGAGCGACGGAAAGCGGATGAAACATGGAAACCTGTATATGGGGAACGTGCCGAGATTCGTGACTGTTATAATGAGATGACCCTGAAATTCAAGAAAGGCGAAGGAGACGGAGCACAAGATGGTGGCTATGATAAGCGTAAGAATTACTTTATGAATATCATAGTGCGTGCCTACAATGAAGGAGTCGCTTTCCGTTATCATTTCCCGGAAACAACAAACGGGCTTTTCTTACATATCATAGGCGAGCAAACCAGCTTCGCAATGCCTCAGGGAACAATGGCTTATTATGAGCGTTGGGCACAAGGGCCTTATGCACTTCGTCCGTTGGAAGGTTGGGGAAAAGAAGAAAGTGAACGTCCTTTGACATTGAAACTGCCCGACGGGTTATCAGTTGCCCTGTTGGAAGCGGAAATGGTGGATTATGTCCGTGGCAAATTCCGTTTGTCGGCAGACAAACCTTCCACTTTGGAGACAAGCCTGTATAGTAGTGTCGATATAATTTCTCCTTATAGCACTCCGTGGCGTGTTATCATGGTTGGCGAACGTCCGGTCGATTTGATTAACAACAATGATATTGTCTTGAATCTGAATCCGGCTTGCAAACTGGCTGATACTTCCTGGATTAAACCGGGAAAAGTATTCCGTTCGGGCGACTTGAAGCAAGAAAGGGTGAAAGCGGCTATTGACTTTGCGGCAGAGCGTGGTATTCAGTATGTACATATGGATGCAGGCTGGTATGGGCCGGAAATGAAGATGAGTTCGGACGCTACTACTGTTTCTCCGGATAAAGACCTTGATATACCTGCTTTGTGCCAGTATGCCGAATCGAAGGGAATCGGACTTATGGTATACGTCAATCAGCGTGCATTGGTGCAGCAATTGGATACTTTATTACCTTTATATAAGAAGTGGGGATTGAAAGGTATCAAGTTCGGTTTTGTACAGATTGGTAATCAGCGTTGGAGTACCTGGCTGCATGATGCAGTCCGTAAATGTGGAGAATACGGTCTGATGGTGGATATTCACGATGAATATCGTCCGACAGGTTTCAGCCGTACTTATCCTAACTTGATGACACAGGAAGGCATCGGTGGCAATGAAGAAATGCCGGATGCTTTACATAACACGATTCTTCCGTATACACGTTTCCTGGCAGGCGCTGCGGATTATACACTGTGTTATTTTAATGGCAGAGTGAAGAATACGAAAGCACATCAATTGGCGATGGCAGCAGTGTATTACAGCCCTTTGCAATTTATGTTCTGGTATGACCGACCGGAATTTTATAAAGGAGAAGAAGAACTGGAGTTTTGGAAAGCCATTCCGAGCGTATGGGATGATAGCCGCGCACTGGATGGAGAAATTGGTGAGTATATCGTTCAGGCACGTCGTTCGGGTAGTGACTGGTTTGTTGGAGCAATGACAAACACGGAAGCCCGCACTGTCACATTGACTACGGATTTCTTGGAACCGGGAAAGAAGTATATGCTTCATCTGTATGAAGATGACGACAAGCTGAATACACGGACGAAAGTACGCAGTACTCATAAGAAAATAAAGGCAGGCGACAAATTTGTCTTGAAGTTGAAGGCGAGTGGCGGAGCTGCGTTGCATTTTACTCCGCTTAAGTAAGCAAGTTAATAATTATCCCTTTAAGGCACGGATTACATGGATTCCACGGTTTTATGAATTATGATAACATAAAGCAATAGTGTAATCTGTGTAATCCGTGCCTGAAAAAGAAAATTATGGTGAACTGTTATTTACTATAATTAATCAGCCACTTTACCATTTCCGGGTCATAGTGGGAGAAGAATAAGGTTTGGGCTGTATCAAGCTCGGCAATAGCAGCCATATCGTCCGGTGTTAACGCAAAGTCGAATACATTGAAATTCTCAATCATACGTTCCTTATGGGTAGACTTGGGAATAACTATGATATCGCGTTGAATCAGATAACGCAGTGCAACCTGTGCCACTGATTTGCCGTACTCTTTACCGATTTCCTGAAGAGTTGCATTAGTAAAGAAGTCGTTCCTTCCTTCGGCAAACGGCCCCCATGACATAATCTTAGTGCCATATTCCTTCATTACTTCCTGTAACTTTATCTGTTGATTGAAAACGTGCGTCTCCACTTGGTTGACGGCAGGAGTGATTTCACAGAATTCCGCCAAGTCTACAAAACGGTCGGGATAAAAGTTGCTGACGCCGATAGCACGAACTTTTCCGGCCTTGTATGCTTCTTCCATAGCCCGGTACGTTCCGTAATAATCACCGAATGGTTGATGAATGAGCAATAAGTCAATATAATCGCTCTTTAACTTGCGCAGCGACTCATCAATAGAAGCTTTAGCCTTATCATAACCGGCATTTGAAATCCATACTTTTGTAGTGATGAACAGTTCGTCACGCGGCACACCGCATTTACTGATTGCATTTCCTACACCTTCCTCATTATGATAGGCTTGTGCCGTATCAATAGAGCGATATCCTACACTAATTGCATCCGACACGCAACGTTCACACTCTTCAGGAGTAACTTGATAAACACCATAACCCAAAATAGGCATTTCAATGCCATTGTTCAATTTTACCTTTTCCATAATCAAGCTATATTAAATTAAAAGCGTATTCTAATATTATTACTACCTTTTTTCTGTATGCAAAGTTATTCAGTAAAAAGTAATCTGTATTTATATAGATTACGGGTTTTGCTACCATTTTTACGGATAACTCTGTCTTCGCTTCGGCCTTCCATATATATACTTATTTTCAGCGTATTTTGTTCTCCGGATTCGTGGTATATGGAGTTAAATCAAGTAAAAGAAGCCTTATGAATAAATAAAGGCTTCTACGGAAACAAGGCTTATTAATTAATAGAACAATCTTGTGGTGGATAAAGATGTATCTTCTTTTTGTTTACATTTGTCTGCAAAGAAACATAAGAGGGATTACGGGGATGAAATTAATTTATAGGCTGGAAACCTGATATACTAATATGATAGGTTTATGTATGTTCAAAGGCTGTCTAACAAGTCGATAGTATTTAAAAGTCTCCTCCTTCTGGAAGGAGGAGTACCCGTAGGGGGAGGTGGTAGGCATTATATAACTTGTTAAACAGCCTCCTATTATTATAATACGAGCTCTTCGAACAGTCTTTCCAAAGTCCTGTCCAAGTCAGCGGAAAATCCCGGATGCGGACGGGATACCTGTATGCAGGAACTTTTCACCGCAGTCAGCCAGCGGAATCTGTCGGGAATATCCATATTCGCTATCGCTCCCCCTTCCTTATTCCCCAGACATATCTTATCAAAGACCTGTAATCCCTCTTTCAAACAACTAACGTCCAATTCGGAAGAAAACAGTTTCAATTTATTTTCATTTATTGTATAAAGGGATTTAAGATACTTGCACCGTTTGGAAAACAGTACAATACCTACATTAATAAATTCCTCACGTTCAACCCTGGGGACGAAACGGATGACTGCGTATTCATATAAGTGCCTTTCTTGCATTTTGCGCTTCATTTACAAATGTTTCGGAATGGTTTATCCTTTCTTCTAAAAATTGAATATAAATATCTCTCAGGTCTTGCGGAGTTTCCTGTCCGTCTGTCCAGTTCAGCCAGTCGTCGGGAACTGCATTGACTATTTCCCGGATTTTATCAGAAGTCAGCAGTTGCTTGAACTCAGCATCCACCTCTTCCAGTTTATCGGCAAACGGCAACAGCACATGGTCTTTTATCTGCACGAACGGACTAAGCGCATGCTTTTGCCAAGTAGTCCATGAATGGTGAAAATAGAGGGAAGCTCCATGGTCAATCAACCACAGTTCCTTATGCCACATCAGCATATTCGTATTTTTGATAGTACGGTCTACATTGGTCAATAAGGCATCCAGCCACACAATTTGCGAGGCTGTCTTACCGTCCACTTTATGCACAACGGGGTCGAACGTTAATGCTCCCGACAGAAAATGCAGCCCCAGATTCAACCCGCGGCTCCATTGAAGCAAATCCTGTATTTCTTCGTCCGCTTCCGTCCGTCCGAAAGCCTCGTCCAGGTTCAGAAAAACAATCTCCGGTACTCTGAACCCCAACGTACGGGCAATTTCCCCGCCAATCAGTTCGGCAATCAGCGCTTTCGTCCCGTGTCCTGCCCCTCTGAACTTTACCACATACTTAAATTCATCGTCAGCTTCGGCCAAAGCCGGTAATGAGCCCCCTTCCCGCAGGGGAAGAATATATCTTGTGACATTTGCTGTACGTAAATCCATATAACTCCTTTCTTAATTGAGAATAAAGATACAACGTTTTTGTGGAATAGCCGGTGAAAGGCTTCCGATAATAATAGTTTTTTTATATTTTTCGGTTGAGTATATGTAGTCATTACTGCGTATTATATGGGAGAATGATAAATGAATTAAACATGAAACTACTTCGTTTTTTTATATTTGTAATATTGGCTGTCAGTTTATTGCCAAGTAGCATAGCTGCCGAATGGCAGTGGTCCGTGCAGATTTCAGGTATTGTTTCCAACGAGACGAATGACCATCCGCAGGCTTTTTTATGGATACCGTCTGATTGTGTCCAAGTAAAAGGGGTTATGATAGGTACTCATAATATGACGGAAGAAACTTTGTTTGAGAACGCCTTGTTTCGGGAGAAAATGTCAGAAATAGGTCTGGCACTGATATGGATTACTCCGGGATGGGATCAGAAGTGGGACATAACTGCCGGAAGCCAGAAGGCATTTGAACAAATGCTGGATGACTTTGCTTCTGTTAGCGGATATAACGAATTGAAATATGCTCCGATTGTTCCGTTCGGACATTCGGCAATGGCTACCTATCCGTGGAACTTCGCAGCATGGAATCCCGACCGCACATTAGCCATTATCTCTTTGCATGGAGATGCGCCACGCACTAACCTTACCGGATATGGTCGTGACAATATGGAGTGGGGGAAACGTACGATTGACGGCATCCCTGGATTAATGATTGAAGGCGAATACGAATGGTGGGAAGACCGTGTAAATCCGGCTTTGGCATTCCGTATGATGTATCCTAAAAGTTGCGTCTCTTTCCTTTGCGACACAGGACGCGGGCATTTCGATATAGCCGACCGTACCGCTGGTTATATTGCGTTGTTCTTAAAGAAAGCACTGGAATATCGTATGCCTGCAACGTATGATTTGAATAAGCCTGTGGAATTGAAGAAACTGAATCCGCAGAATGGCTGGCTTGCCGAAAGGTGGCATCCGAATCAGAAGAAACGTGCAAAAGCTACTCCTTATAAGGAGTATAAAGGAGACTCGCACGATGCATTCTGGTATTTCGATAAGGAGATGGCTGAAGTGACGGAAGAACGCTATCGCCGGGAGAGAGGGAAGAAACCACAATATTTAGGTTTTGTACAAAAGGGGCAATTACTCACATATAATCCCAAATCCCATGTGAAAGTTGCCGCCCGCTTCCTGCCGGAAAAAGACGGATTGACTTTTCATCTGAAAGCTGTATATACGGATAGCTTGCATACTGCAATTTCTGACGAACATTCGCTCACTTCTCCTGAAATAACCCGTATCTGTGGCCCGGTTCAGAAAGTGAACGACACTACTTTTACTGTCCGTTTCTACCGTATGGGAATGTACAATCAGCGCCGTACGGGAGATATTTGCCTTCTAGCCGGTAATGACGGTGACAAACATTATAAAAGCACAGTTCAGGAACTTAGTTTCCGGATTCCCTATCGCAATACGGAAGGTAAACGCCAGCATATTCTTTTCCCGGGTCTTGACGATGTGAAGCAAGGCACGGAAACTATCTCTTTACATGCAACTTCCGATTGCGGGTTACCCGTATATTACTACGTGAAAGAAGGGCCGGCAGAAATAGAGGGAAACAAGTTGGTATTTACTCGAATTCCCCCACGCAGTAAGTTCCCGTTGAAAGTGACTGTGGTGGCATGGCAATATGGATTGGCAGGAGAAGTACAGACTGCCGAACCGGTAGAACGGAGTTTTTTCATTTATCCATGAAATATTAAATTCGTATTTTTGCATTGAGTAATAGGCGGAGTCTATTCGTATCCAATAATAAATAAGGATATTAAAAATGATTATGAATAAGAAATCTTTAGTTGCAATCGCATTATTGGCAGTATCGGCTATATCGTCGGCTCAATC
>ERZ772819.1918-NODE-1918-length-16122-cov-8.240057_pt1 | contig 16122 bp, 9 predicted proteins | sample MGYA00580860_ERZ772819 | MGnify/ENA primary metagenome ERZ772819 (study PRJEB29015, sample SAMEA2737683) | human gut metagenome | biome: human gut; feature: human-associated habitat; material: faeces | place: China | collected 2012 ...
TGCCGGCGTTGAAGAAGTAGTAGTCCTCGCCGATCTTCGTCAACCCCTTGGCACGGGCATAGTCCGTGAAGTAGTAGGTGACCCCATCGATATCGACGAAGCCGTCACTGACAAGATAGCCGTTTTCATCGCACCAGTATTTGCCGTTTTCCAACGTGCATCCTCTGCACGCTGTAGTCTGGTCGATGTAGCAGCTCATGTTCACATAGACTTTGCCGCGTGTCGCAGTGAAGATAATGCCGTCGTCCACTTTGATCGCGCCATAGAACACCTTGCCGTTTTCGTCGCAATAGTATTTTTCGCCTTGGTAATCAATAAAACCATTGCAAAGTCCGGTCAGCAGGCCGGTCTCTTCATCAAAGTGATACCACGTGATGTCCTTGACATTGGTCGTCACGGTATGGGCATTTCCATAGGCAACGTATCCCTTCTCATCCAGCCAATACGTCCCTTCCTCAAGCGTCACAAAGCGGCGGAACCAAGATTCCCCGGCAACATAGTACTTCGTACCGTTCTCAGTCTTGCGGAACGCACCGCGGATCAGTCTGCCTTGATCGTCAAAGGTGTAGGTCAGCGTATCAACGGTACGAACGCCGGTATACATCTTGTAATCCTGCTTATCGAAGTAGTAGAAATAGGACGTTCCGGTCTCATCAGCGATCGACTGCCAGCCGGAAACGAGCACGCCGGCGCGCGCATAGTAAGACGCGCCGTCCTTTTCGAAAATGCCCGTCAGTTTTCCTTTCAGCTTGCCCTCGCTGTCAAAGTCGAACCAGAACTGTCCGCTCTCCTCCGACTCATAGCTCGGCAGCTGCTGCACACCGACAACTCTTGCGCCGTCCTGATAATAGCACCATGTGCCGTTCTCTCTGAGCCAGCCTTCCTTTGCGTTTTTCTGCAGGCGGAAGCTGTCGGTAAAGTCAGTGACCGTCTCGAAGAAATGTGCGCCGTAGTCACCGTTGATGTTCTCACTGTTGTCATAGGGATACAGACCGTACTTAACCTGATACTCTTCCTGCTGTGCCAACGTTTTGAGCACATGGAAGTGGGCATAGATGTCATAACTGAGGCTGCCGCTGATTTGGCAGTTGAGCAGGCCGTTTTCATCCCATGCCGCCTCGTCAGTTGCGATCAGCTTCAAGCCGCTGAGCACGCACAGCGGATTCGCAGTTGCGGGGTTAATGGGTTCTCCCTGCTGAATAAAGTTACACACGACCGTGAGCGTATTGTCCTTTACCTCCGCAGATGTCAAGGTAAAGTACTCATTTGCAAGGCGCAGATTCGACGTATCGATCGTTACGCCCTGCGGTGCAGTCAACGTGATTGTGACCGTTGTCAGCGGGCTGATACGCTCGGCAAGCTGCAGCAGGAAGTCCCACGCCGTGCGTCCCTCCTGATCACCACCGGGAAGCATATACAAAAGTGTCGTGAGTTTTTCCGGGATCGGCATCTTGGACATATCCACCGCGAAAGTATAGCTGGCATCCATTCCGCCGTCGGGATCGATCTGATAGTAAGTCTGCTCATCGTTTTGATAGTTGGCGTTGGAAACATCTCGACGCCATGCAAGCACCCCGCTTCCACCGGTCGCCTGCGCAAAATCAAAGTTTGCCTCATCGTCGCTATACATATAGACCGTGATCTTTGCTGCAGTCTCAAGCGCCTTGTTGACCGCCGCAGTCTGCGCCTGGATCGCGGCCTCTTCATCCGAGTAGCCGTTGGCCTTAGCTATCTGGTACACTCTGGCAAATTCCTGATTGATCGTTGCCTGAAATTCAGGCAGCTTACTTTTCTGGACTGCACCGATCGTCAGCGTGCGCAGCTTACCCTCAGCGTTTGGCGTAAAGTCAAAGCCAGAGATCGTCCCCGCCTCGGGGTAGTCAAACACCAGTTCCGTCTTCGTGGTGTTGACACTTCCGCCCTCCAACTCACCGATAGACTGCAGCGAGATCTTCAGAAAACCGAACTGCACATCATTGGGGTTGATTTTCACGGGATTTCCGTTATAGGTTGCCTCGAGCGGAAGCTGTGCAGTTTTGCCGTAGATCACATTCAAGGTGTCTTTGCTGAATTTCACTTCCGTCGGCTCGACGACATGCAGGCTCTTCACACCGAGCACGGTGCCGTCCGCCGCGACAAGGCGAACCTGTACGTCACCGAGCGCAGATGCCGTAAAGACATTACCGCTCAGCGTACCGACGCTATCGTCCGACACCTGCAGCGTCGTCCCCTCCGGAAGCGCGATCGCGCCGCCGGTAGACGTAACGCCGGATACCTGAATCGGCAGTGCACTGCCAATCGTCAGATAGTCATAATCCGCAGAAACGATCGCATGGTCAAACACATTCGACGGTTTTGCGGTCGACACAACAAAAAGCGTCGAGCTGACAGAGCGTTCATAACCATCCGAGGGCCGGTTGACAACGGAGATAGACTCCGACCCCTCGCCCTTCGCCGCATAGGTAGTCGAACCGCCACCGTCCAGATTGATCGCGGCAACGCAGCCCGCATCCTGCATGATGTGCGCAATTTCAATGGCGCTGCCACCGGCAGAGAACGGCTCCTGACGTCCGTCAAGCGCCATCAGGACGACCTGCCCGTCATAAGTGATTCCGACGCAGGAACGAGATGCGCGGCCTTTATAGTATGTATCCGTTGCATTTACAACGACTTTCCCGTCGCGGACAAGCCAGATGGAGCCGCCAACAGCCTCCTGGATCTCGCCCTTGTGTGCATTCCATTCCGCACTGCTGCCGATGATGGGCGTTCCATCCTTGAGAACGGCAAAGAAGTTGGCATTGCCGGCGCCGTGATACTCCACGCCCTCCATCACCAAAGCACCGGAGGGCGCTCCGTTGCTCATGTTATAGAAGTCTGCATTGATGCCGGCCACGGCGCTGTAATTTGGAACGTAGTGCTGGGTATCATCCGGATCGGAGTGCTTTTTCTCAGCCGCCTTCATCTGATCCGACAGGCGCGCCATTTTCCAGACGGAGCCGTCGTTATCATTATAGTTTGCGTGAACGCTAACGTCGCTGCGCGTAATGTCAGCCGTTGCAAGATAGTAAACGATCTGCTTATCGTCCCGCGTCACCGCCATCTTGATCTCTTGCTTTACACCGGGAGCAAGCATAGAGGTATGGCTGGAAAAAACTTTATAGTAATCATTCTCGATCTGTGCCTTTGCTGTCTCATAAAGATAGTCAGCAAACGCATAGCAGCAAGCACGGCGAAGGTCAGCATTGACACCATCCGGCAGATAGCTGCCCTCAAGTGTACGAATGCCTTCGTTTCCGTAGTAGGTATCGTAAACGCAAGCACGGATATCATCCTTCGTCGCAGCGCCGGCAAATCGGTTATCGAGGAAGAATTTTGCGCGCACAGTATCCGTCAGGTTGGTGGTGAAATAGTTTTTCATGACCGTGCTGATCGTCGCGCCGTTTCCGATTTTCTTAAGGATATAAAAGGCATCCAAATCGCCGTACAAATCCAGGATGCCGAACGAATGTGCATCTGGTACATCATGGAGAAAATACTTGTCGTTGTTCGTACGGATCTCTTCTGCCATCTCCTCGACCGTACCGGTCACACCGGCATTGGTCGTAAGCTGGAGCAGGTCACAGATGTCACCGGCCCAGCTGCCGAGGTCAGCGGTACTCTGGTTGCCAGTGTGATAGGCCATGTCCATTGCACCGAACATATGCGCAAAATCGACCGCATCCCCGTTGGGAAGCTTAAATTCATTCAGGCTGCGCAAACTACCCGCAGTTGTAGAATTGGCAGTATCCTGTTCGGCGACATAGCCCGAAAAGTTCGTATTCTCCGGTCCGCAGAACGCCGTCCATGCACCGGACGTATACTTTTCCACGCCGGTACGGATGTAATTGATGACAAGCGCCGTTGCGTCTTCTCCGGAATGCTCACGCGCATACACGTCAGCATATTCCTCCAAAACAGTCAGGGATGCGAGAAAATCACTGTACTGCATACCTGCTGCTCCATTGTTTTCCGCAAAAGCGGCAAGCGGAAGTAGCCCGAAGAGCATGACTGTCGCCATAAGGATCGACAGCAACCGTGACTTTAGTTTCTTCATAGTCTTCCCTTTCCTCCAAGAATGGATGTGCCTTTCGTTCTTTCTATATTCAAGTATCCACCCACAGCTCTGCAAAAGGCAGGAGCCGTGGGCAGATACTTGCAGAATGGATCAACCGGCGGTCTGCGCCATCTTGCCGTCTGCACCAAAGTAATGCATTCCGGGCTCGACGCCGTAATCATTGGCGGGCACCCACATATTTGCGTCCTTGTACATCAGGCCGCTGCCGGCGTTGAAGAAGTAGTAGTCCTCGCCGATCTTCGTCAAGCCTTTTGCGCACTCGCCCTTAACAAAGTAGTAAGTACCGCCATTGATGTCCACGAACCCGTCGATCACCATCTTGCCATCGGCATCGAAATGATAAGTCCGCGCCTCGATCGGATAACCATTCGTCTTTGCAATCCAGTAATCGCAGTTACGAACGATCTCGCCGGTGGATGTGCGCGCATAGTAGAAAGCGCCGCCAACACAAATCAGACCTTCGCCAACCTTTACGCCGTCGACATAGTAGTACTTCGAGCCATCGCCCGGGCAAATGCCGTTTTTGGATGTATCGTCGTCATGAATGATGACGCCATCGGCATCAAAGCAATACTGGTAAGCCGGCAGCGGCAGGTCGTTATTCTTGTCCACCTTATAGTTGCCGTCTTTTACCGCCTTACCGTCTTCGCCAAAGTAGTAATAGTGATAATGCGGCTGTGCCTCGCTGCCGACATTGATGCGGATCAGACCGGGGAATGCAACATTCTCGCCGTTGGCGATCCAGTAGGTATCCGCTCCCTCGACACACAGACCGTTTTTGCCAACCTGGGTAAACTGTGCAGTATATGTCGCATCGGAAGTAACGGGAACGATCTCCTGATCCCAACCCGCAAACACATAGCGATAACGCGCAGTTTCGGGTTTTTCGGGCGTGCCCGGGAAGGTCGGTGTTTTCCCCTTCTCATACACTTGAGTGGTTTGCGTACCGTTAACGACCCAAGTGATCACAGCGCCGGATTTGGGAATGACTTCACCCTTTTTCAGAAGCTCATTGCAAACACTGCAGTAAGTATCACCGGTATAGCCTTCTTCTGTGAGCGTAGCATCTTTGGCATCACGGATAACCGCCTTGTGGCCGATTGCAGGGATGATTTCCTGCGCGACGATGACCTCGTTGCAGACGGAGCAGTGCTTGCCCTCCGTCTTACCGGGCTCGGTGCAGGTCGGCTCGACTGCGGGGTCAATGACCACGGTGTGTCCCTTGGCGGGGATCACTTCCTGCGCAACGATGACCTTGCCGCAGACGGAGCAGTGCTTGCCCTCCGTCTTACCGGGCTCGGTGCAGGTCGGCTCGACTGCGGGGTCAATGACCACGGTGTGTCCCTTGGCAGGGATCACTCTCTGCGCAACGATGACCTCGTTGCAGACAGAGCAGTGCTTGCCCTCCGTCTTACCGGGCTCGGTGCAGGTGGGCCCGACTGCGGGGTCAACGACCACGGTGTGCCCCTTAGCAGGGATCACTTCCTGCGCAACGATGACCTCGCCGCAGACGGAGCAGTGCTTGCCCTCCGTCTTACCGGGCTCGGTGCAGGTCGGCTCGACTGCCGGGTCAACGACCACGGCGTGCCCCTTGGCAGGGATTTCTTCCAAGCCGGAAAGGACCGCACCGCAAACAGAGCACTTCGTGCCGGCCTTATGGCCGGGCTCGGTGCAGGTGGCCGGTTTTTCGGGGATCTGAACAGGCGTGTGGCCGGTCGCGCTGATGGCCTCTGTTTTGGTCTCCTTGCAGCGCGTGCAGGTAAACGTCTTGACACCGGCGTTTTCACAAGTCGGAGCGGTCGTGATCACACCATTGTCCCAAGCGTGGCCAAGCGCGGGAATGACCTTGCCGTCTGCGATCTTTTCGTTACAATCCTTGCAGTAGGTGTCGCCAGTATAGCCGGTCGTGGTGCAGGTGGCATCCTTCGCGCCGCGAAGCTCCTTACTCTCATGCGCGCAAGGCTTTCCGCCCCATGTGCCTCGGACATAGTCGATGGTATTGCCGGTCTGAGCCTTCGCAGTCTCAAAGTAGGTGCCGTCAGCGTTGTGCAGCTTTGCGGGTGTGATGGGGATGTCGTGCTTGGTCGGACCGCCGTCGTACTGATACGTCATGGTCTCCCTGCCGGGAGCGCCCTGCTGGTTGTAGACGCCGGTACCGGCGCTGGAGCAGATGTCCGCGCCGCCTGCGGTGGTGTAGATGCCGCCGGTGGCGGTCAGCTTACCGTTGACGTCCACCTTTACATCCGCCAGAGGCGCACGGGAGCCTGTCCGTCCGGGGGCATGGACCACCTGGATGTACTGGTTACTATAAGTGCCGCAGTAGCCGCCCCACTCGTCCACGTCGTAGATGTAGATGTTCTTGCCGCTGGACACCACTAACTCGGCGTCCTTGGCGATGGTGGTCTCCACGCCGGGCAGCAGTGCCGCCGTCTGGTTGATGGTCAGCTTGCTGCCGGTGTTCAGATTTATGGTCATGTTGTTGGTCAGCGGCAGAACATAGCTGCTGGAGCTGACGCTCATGCCTGCCAGCTTCAGGTTCAGGCTGTTGAGCTCTGCCTCACCGTTGATGGTGTAGATGATGCGGTCGGTGGCGCCGTCATACGCCTTGGTCAGACTGCCGGAGACGATGTTGAACATGCCTTTGTCCCCGATAAAGGGAATGGAGGTTGGGTTGATCTTCCTCACGGCGTATACCGCAGTATACACCGTCTCGCTGGCGCCGGCGTGCAGGGTCAGGGGTACCTCCACATTCTGCACGGCGTACTGGTTAAAGGGGAACACCTCGTTGCCCATAGCAGAAGATGCCGAGCCGCCGCGGAAGTCCAGCACCTGATACCACTCGTAAACAGAGCCGCCGGACTCCACGGTGACAGAGCCGCTGCCGGAGATGAAGCCCCATGCGTACAGGCTTGCGCCGGACTGCACGGTGATGGCGCTATCAGATTCCATTTTGATGTAGCCATAAGGCCCGACGATGCGGCCCTGCTGACCGCCGGAGGCGGCATAATACTGGCCGCCGATGCTGATGGCCGCCCCGTTTGCAAGGGTGAGGGAGCTGCCCGCCGCCATGGTCAGCGTCCGGAAGGGCTTAGCGGCCGGGGTAGAGGTGATGGCTGTCGGGGTACTGGTATAGCAGGTCTTGGCCTCGTCGAAGGGGATCAGCAGGGTGACCTTGCTGGGGATGGTATAGTTCCCCGTGATCTTACCGCTCTCGGCGAGCGTGATGGTCGCGGGCAGCTTCTTCTGCGCCTCCGCGATCGCGTCGTTCAGGTCGTCAAAGATCTGGCCGCCGGCCTCAAAGAGCGCCAGCTCCTTGCTGACGAACCGCGCCGTGATGGTACGGTCACTGTCAAAGTTCAGAGCGGTCTTGGCATCGGTGCTGATGCACTTTCCGCTGGCCACATCGTACCACCCCTTGAAGCGGTAGCCCTCCGCCGGGGTCGCCTCCACCTGATAGGCGGTCATGGAGCTCTGGGTGTGGGTGTACACCTCGGTGATATTCCGCCCGTACACGGTATAGGAGCCGTTCTCGGCGGGCTGGAAGGTCACGGTGGCGCTCACATCGGCCACCAGCTTCACGTTGGTCATAGTGATCTGGGTGTCGGCGCTGGTGCTGCCGGATTCGATCTCCACCTCAACGGTGCCGCCGGCTGCAAGCTCCATGCTGAAGCTGCCGTTTGCGGTGGTCGTGGTGTTGTTCACCAGAATCGTACCTTCGCTTACCACGACGGTATAGTCAAAGGACAGCGTCGCCTTTGTGGTCTTCTTGTTGGTGATGGTCAGCGTAGAACGATAGTTACTGCCACCGCCGCAGCCTGACCCAGACGTAGACCGAGCCTTACCGATGATCTGCGTGCTGCTGGCGCTCCACGCGTTGTCCGCAGTGCCGGAGAAGCTCAGGCCGATGCTCTCGTCAGCCAGCCCGATAACGGTGCCGCTGTTCGCCGCATACGCAGGCATGGCGATGTTGGGAAGCAACACGAACACCATGCACATACACAGCACAAGGGAAAGGAAGCGCCGATACATATTTTTCATTTCCTTCCTACCTTCTTTCCTTTCTTCACTCTGTGATTTCTATTATTGACCTCTATGTAAACACTGAGTCCTGCCGCAAATGCAAGCGCGGCCCAGATATGGGACAGATGAAACAGCATCCCCGAGCTCGATGTCCGAAAGAACTCGATAACAAACCGGAACGCACCATAGCTTGCCATGTAGAGTGGGTAACAGGTGCCGGGGTTTTCATCCTTTTTCACACGGGGAATGAGCAGGATCAGCATCACGATGTAATACACCAACTCCAGCTCCCTTGTTGGACAGCGCAGCTGCGTTCCTGGTATGATCAGGCCGGTGCAGCACCCGGAAAGGATGCAGTTGATGCGGGCGCACATGACTGTAAAGATCATGCAAGGCGTAAAGACATCAAACACTTCTTTCATCGGGCGCTTAAAGATTTTAGCACCGAGCCAGTAAGCCACCGGCATAAAGAACACTCCGCCAAACAGGCTCATGTTGCCGAGGGTGGCTTTGTCAAATCCGGTTTCAAGAAAGGCGAATACCTTCACCGTCAGCACGCCGAAAATGGTATGAAAAATTGCCAAAGGGATCGCCGCATACCATGCCATATTTAGCCGATCCCGCATGAGAACAAGCCATGCGGCGCTGCCGGCAAACCCGATGCCGAGCAGGATCCACAAGGAAACTTCGATGGTACTCACCTCATTTCTTCTATTGCACCTCGACGCCGCATTGCTTACGCATACGGATCACCTGAGCAGGCACTCCTGCAGCGATCGCATAGTCCGGGACATCCTTTGTCACGACCGCGCCCGCCGCAATGATGCAGCCATTTCCGATGTGTACGCCCGGCAAAATCAAAACACGGTCTCCGATCCAAACATCGTCTCCGATACAGACAGGCAACTCGGCTTCAAACCCCTGTTCCATCATAGGAACATCCGTCCCCATCATCACACAGCGGCCAATGTGACAAGTACCATAAATTTTGGCATTGATGCCGATTCCGGAATCGTCACCAAGAGTCACTTTTGCAGAAAAGGTAGCATTTTTCTCAATATTTACCCGTTTTCCACAATCGGCCAGCATCCATCTTCCGCAAAACCGGCGTAAAGCCGTCTGGCCAAGCTTTAAGCTGCTATAGGAAGGCGGTAAGTGCTTCGCAACCGTATGATACAGCAAAGCACCGAGTCTGCGCTTTAACTTTGGGATAGTCATCCCGCACCTCCCTGAAAGCCTTCCAGATGGTTGATCTGCTCGATGAGATCATTGACGAAACTCTGCAGTGCATTGATATGAGCGTATTCGTCCGCCGTCCACGCAGCGTCTTTCGGGATCTCGTGGATATCCAGCCAGATAGCCGTCTGCGCACCGGATGCATCCGGTGCACTGCCAAGAGCATAACCGCTCCCGTTTTCGCCGACGGACAGCACAAACAGCAGCACGTCATCCGTTCCAACCGGCGCAGATACGCGCACGGCATACTGCCCATCCGCAGAGACATCCTCGATCCGGCAGACTGCTGCCAACTCCTGCGGCAGCACAAGGTCTCCGACCGGAGTGGACAGCTTTGCATCCGCGGATACGGGTATTGGCTCTGCGCTCTGCAGCGGTGTGAGCGTGTCCGCAGGCTTATGGCCGCGAACCAGCACCACAACGAGAACGGCAAGCGCGATCACAGCGATCACTGTGATCACGATCGGCAGCGGTTTTACACCACCACCAGATGCTTTTTTGACCGGTTGATTTTCTTGTTTCAAACGGTTTCCCCCCCTTTGCATTTGAATCGATCGAACCAAAACATCAGAAACGTTATGGGTTTCTTTCTCTTGGCGTTTCCCTGGTACCCCGGCGCATTGCCCGCAAAGCTTGGGAAAAGGTCATCTCTTCTCGGTATGCACCGTACCGCTTCAGGCAAAAGCGCAGGCACAGCGGCACTGCAGCCGCACCGAATGCCGCCCGATACAAAACGCCCTGATCGTAAAAATACTTTTCATCAAAGCCGTGAAAACAGGTGGACGCGTCCTTGGCACAGGTACCCAGGCAGAAGCTGCTCGTATACACCCGAAGCCCTCGACGAAACGCGTCACACAAAAACAGCGTGTCCTCCCCGTGGGCATAGTTCGTGCCGCCGCCGAAGATCGTGGAAAACCAAATGTTCGCACGGCGCTGGCTGTCACGGCGGATAGAGCAAACGCACGTCCCATACCGCAGAGCGCGGTGAAAGCGCAGGCGTCCGTCGCGGTTTTTGATCCGGCGGATCACACGCCCGCCCTGCGTAATGTCCAGGGAAAAAAGGATCATATCCGCATCCGGATGCTGCGCATAGGCGCGGCGCACACCATCGGCATAACCGTCGGCATAGCAGATATCATCGTCGGCAAAAAGCAGGATATCTCCGGCAGCGTGCAGCAGCGCAATGTTGCGGTTGAAGCCGACGCCCCGCGTGTCCGTGGTGATCATGCGCAACGTGCGCCCAGCGTTTAACTGTGTCTCTTTGCGGTATCCGTCGGCCTGATTTCCAAACACGGCATCGCCGGTAATGTGCATTTTATCCGCGATCGTTAAGTCTTTCTGCCCCATGGTGACGCAGACAACCTCTACTCTATCCATACATTCCTCCGGCAGTCAGCGGATGCTCCGCGTGTAGACATCAATACGCATTGCCTGCTGTGCAGCAAGATAATGCGTGTAGGAGCGCTCGAGATCGATGATTGCCGCGTGCTCCTTACACCTGCGCTCCGACGGAGACGGAAGCGCACGCCAGTTGCCGTACAGCTGCGTCAGCAGCGCGTCATAATGCGCCGTGACCGGAAACACGCCATCCTCAAACGGGAGCTCGACCGACTCTGTCAGCCACTCACGCGGGAGCAGGTTTTTCTCAAACCGTTTTCCGGCCGCCAGAAACGAATGAAGCAGCGCGGTCCGGTCGTCTCCTCTGCGTATACAGAGCGTTTCCAACGCCCGGCGCGGCAGCAGGCGGCAAAGCTGCATGAACACTTTTTTCGCCGCGCTGTCCGTCTCATAGCCGCGCGCATAGAGTGCCTTTGCAATGATCGCCTTGGACGCCGCAAATTGCAGCCGCCGCATCAGCGGCCGATCCGAAAGATTGTCGCACGGAAAAATGTCTATGTAGACGCCCTGATGGACAAGCGGGTCTTTCGGATGATATTTTTCGATGCAGGCCGTGTGGTTTCTGCGCAGCTTGGAAAACTGCATGGGCCAGTGCGCGCTGTTTTCCCGCTGCACATAGTAGCGCTCAGGATCAAAGTCCCCCGCCGCCTCCGTAAGCAAGCGGTCATATTCGCTGCGCATGAGGATCACATCCACATCATCGTCCCACGGGATGAAGCCGTGGTGACGAACGGCGCCCAACGCCGTTCCGGCGAAGAGCTGATAGGATATATGGTGCTCACGGCACACGGCGTCAAAGTCCTTGAGCATCTCCAGCAGGAGCGTCTGATGCGCAGTCAAAACCTTCACTTCTCCCATGGTTAGATTCTCCCGTGCTTACGCACGCCATGGAGTGCGTAAGAAAAAAACGCGCAAGCGGATCGTGGCAGCGAGAGCCGCTCAACATCCCGGTAGATCCGCCAACGGTATCTGGCAGATTTGAGCTTATCGCTCGAACGAGAGCCCTTCGCAACACGGTAGTCCGCCAAAGTTTCTCTACTCGCCAAGGTCCGGAAGCCGGAACGCATCAGCTCCAGCCAGAGCGCATAGTCCTCGTGATAATACTGCGCACAAAAACGATGGTCACGTAAAGCATCCCGCCGAATCAGCACAGTGGAACAGCTGAGCACACTTTCCTCGAGCATGGCATGATAGGACGTCGTTTCCGGAACGATGAAATCCGACAAATGGCAGCCGTTTTCATCTATCATCGCATACGAACAATAGACAATATCCGCATCCGAACTCCTCGCCACGGCAAGCTGTTTTTCCAGCTTCTGCGCACGCCACCTATCATCACTGTCAAGCAGCGCGATCCATTCCCCCTGCGCGAGATCAAAGCCTCGGTTTCTTGTGCGTGCAACACCCATGTTCTGCGGATTGCACAAGACCTGAATGCGTGCATCCTGTTGCGCATAAGCCTGCGCGATCTCGGCTGTGCGGTCAGCAGATCCGTCATCCAGGATCAGCAGCTCCCAGTTTTCATACGTCTGGGCGCACACGGAAGCAATGGCTTCCCCGATGTATTTCTCAGCATTGTATGCGGGCATGATCACGGAAACCAGCGGCTGCTTGTCGGCCGCACCGGTCAGAGTATCTTGTTTCATGGCACTCTCTTTTCCAGCAGCCTTGCACATTTCTCCCAATCCTGATAGCCGCTGCCGAGCATATGGATGTCGCTGCCGAGATAGCGCACGCAGCCGCCTTCGATCCAGGTGAGATAGCGCTTGCGGTGCAGCGGCTTTGTCAGGCACGCGGCATTGAGCTGCAGCGGCACACCGTCGCGCGCCAGCTGCTCGATGTCCGCAGCCGGATAGCGCTCGGCGTGTGCGAGGATAATTTGTATATCCTGCAGATCCAGCAGCTGATACAGCGTGTCCCAGATAGACTCCGGCCACGCATAAAACGGCATTTCGAGCAGCAGCTCATTCGTGCCCTCGCGGCACAGACGGTGCAGGCCCTCAAGCCGCTCCATCCCGTCGCAGATGAGCACCTCCGCACCGAGGCAAATCTGCGGCGCTTGTTCCGGCAGATGCGCACGCAGCAGCTGCGCGCACTCCTCCCTGCGGCGCAGGAAGGATTCCGCCGATTCCTTGTGCGGGTAAAAGTGCGGCGTCGCGCAGACCGTTCGGATGCCGGCCGCAGCCGCCATATCCAGCTGCCGCAAAGACGTCTCAAGCCTGTCGCTCCCATGGTCACAGCCGGGCAGGACGTGTGCATGATAGTCCAGCGACAGATCGATCCCGCCGTTACTGCGCTTCATAGGGATCGGAATACGAATACTTATATCCGTACTTGCCGCCGTATTTGTACTTATACTTATAGGCGTATTTTCCGGACTTCATATTCATGTCGTTGAGCACCACGCCGCACAGGTTCCCGCCTGCGCGCAGCACGGCGTCCTTGGCGTCGCTGAGCTCGTCCGTGGTCGTCACACCGGATTTCGTCACGAGCACCACACCGTCCACATAGGTGGAAATGATCTGCGCATCCGCCACCGTGTTGATCGGCGGCGTGTCGATGATCACATAATCGTAGGTCTTGGCACTCTCCGCCACGAAGCGTCTCATCCGCTCGGACGAGAGCAGCTCGGACGGGTTGGGCGGGATCGTACCGGTGCAGACGATCCACAGCGGCAGATCCGTCACCTTCACAAGCTCGAGCCGGCTGATCTTCGCCAAAAAGTCACACAGGCCGGCAGTGCTTCGCACTTTCCACAGACGCCGCTGCGTCGGCTTGCGCATATCCGCGTCGACAAGCAGCACGCGCTTGCCGAGCATGGCGTAGCTGATGGCGATGTTCGCCGCCGTGAGGCTCTTGCCCTCTGAGGGCTTTGCGCTCGTGATGGCAAAGGTCGAGCAGGGGCGCTCCTTATCCGCCGTCATGCAAAACAACAGGCTGGTGCGCAGCTTTACATAGGCCTCCTTGATCGCAAACGGCGACTCATTGGTCAGCAAACGCTTCCGGTTTGCCCGAACCGTTTCCCTCGTTGTTTTCCGAGCATTTTTCTTTTTCATGGTAAAGCACCGCACCTCCTTCCGTCAGCGCCCACTCCGCACAGGCGTCATTTGTGATGTTGATCTCCGGTATCATGCCGAGGATCGTCACATTCGCCGCGCATTCAATATCCTCCGGCAGGTAGATCGTTGTATCCGCCAGCATACGCAGCACAAGAATGACCGAGATCACGATCACGCCAATCACAAAGCCGATCGCACTGTCAAACACGGTTCTCGGCGCAGTCTTTTCCGACGCGACCTCCGGCTGGTCGACGACCTCCACGCCGCCTGCCTTGGTGATGCGGATGATCTCTGTCGGCGCGACCTTCGCAAATGCGCCCGCGATCCGGCAAGCAAGCTTTGGGTCGGTAGAAGTCACCACCACCTCCAGCAGCTGCGTGTCCGAAATGACGGAGACCTTCACCATGCGATTGAGTTCTTTTCTCGACAGTGCCGTCTCCCCACGGATATCCGTCAGGACGGAATCCAGGACGGAATTGCTCTCCAGGATCTTGGAATAGGTTGTAGCAAGGCTCTCCGCAGCCTGCAGGTCGCTGTTGTTGATCGTTCCTTGCGCGGTATTATTCGTACTGTTGTAAACGTAAAAGCTCACGCGGGACTCATAGGTCGGCGTGACAAACACGCTGATCGCCATGTAAACCAGCGCAGCCGCAACGATGCCCGCCAGCAGCACCCAGTGGAGCTTGGACAGCAGGATCTTCGCAACGTCCCACAGCGACAGTTCCGTGCCACCGGCAGGTCTATGCGTTCTTTGACTTTCATTCATACAGTGGGTCGTCCTCCAAATGTATTTTCTTCATCGCGCACCGTCTCCGCAAAAAACCACGCGGATCGTTTTCAGAATACAGAGCAGATCCATCCAAACCGACCTGTGTTCGATGTACTCCATGTCGTACACGATCTTTTCCTCCGGCTTGAGGTCGTAGCCGCCGTTGACCTGCGCATAGCCGGTCAATCCGGGCGTCACGGCCAGACGGTTGGAAAAGCCGACGATGTATTCCTCAAACAGCCTGTAAAAGCACGCGCGCTCCGGCCTCGGACCGACAAAGCTCATGTCGCCCTTGAGGATGTTCCAGATCTGTGGCAGCTCATCCAGCCGCGTCCGGCGCAAAAACGCACCAAAGCGCGTACAGCGCCCATCATCCGCGTCCGCCCAGCGCGGTCCGTCCCGCTCGGCGTCTTGGCACATGGAGCGAAACTTATACATAGTAAACGGCTTGCCGTCCTTGCCCAAGCGCTCCTGCCGAAAGATCGGATCGCCCGGCGAGTCGAGCGCAATGATCAGCGCGATGACCGACATCGGCAGTGCCAGCACAGCCAAGCCCACCAGCGCACCGGAAATGTCGAACGCGCGCTTGAGGGCAAGATACGCCCGCTTTTCGGCGACACGCGGCCGCTCTATATACATCGCGCGCTGCGCGGTGCAATTTTTCACGCCCGGATAGGAAACCACAGTCTCCATCACTCTCGCCCCATCTCTTTCTCTTCTCAGCTCTACCCACGGCGTCCGAAGCAGGCGCATTCCACGCCGCCGGAAACCGAACACCGTGTTGATTACCCACGGGGGGGGGTGGTAGACAACACCAGTTAAATTATAGCACATTTCTGTAAGAAATCAACTTCTTCGGCAAAAAATATGCGTTACATCTTGAATTTTCAAAACCATTGTACGCGCCCGTCTCCGCGCCGGCCCCGGCAAGGACGCAGTGCATGGCCCGGCCGAAATCTGCACGAGCCGGCCGCTCTTGTGCGCTCACGCCGGACAAGTGTGCGAGCGCGCGCCGCGAAGCGGTACTTTTTCACATATCAGCGAAAAAATACCGCGATCGGTCGGAATTTTTGTGCCGTGCTCCCATGGAAAATGCTGCGTCGGGAATTGACTTTTCCTGTCGCGTCTGAGATAATGAACACATTGAAAGCACAGGCAACTGACGGAACGTGGAGCACACCACATGGGAGCCTGCTGTAATACGAACTGTCGACCGTCTGGGCAAACCTGTGACCATGGGACTCCATGGGCAACGGGTTTACCCTTTTTTTATTTTCATTTCATCTTTTTAAGGAGGATCTCATGAAAAAAGTAGCAGTCATTATGGGCAGCGACTCTGATTGGCCGGTCGTCAAGGCGGCCTGCCAGCAGCTCGACGCCTTTGGCATCCCCTACGAGACGCACATCCTCAGCGCGCACCGCTCCCCGGTCGCTGCGGCGGACTTCGCCAAAAACGCCCGCGCCAACGGCTTCGGCGTGCTCATCTGCGCAGCCGGGATGGCGGCGCACCTCGCAGGCGCATTCGC
>ERZ772819.1927-NODE-1927-length-16082-cov-4.959631_pt1 | contig 16082 bp, 17 predicted proteins | sample MGYA00580860_ERZ772819 | MGnify/ENA primary metagenome ERZ772819 (study PRJEB29015, sample SAMEA2737683) | human gut metagenome | biome: human gut; feature: human-associated habitat; material: faeces | place: China | collected 2012 ...
ATGCAGGTCGAAACCTTGTGTGCAGAGGCATTTTGCTAAAAGAGTTATTTACTTAATCTTTGTTTCATGTATTCGTTGGCGTTTAATTCCAGGGTGTCTTCCAGTGGCGCAAGTGGTTCTATTTGACCGTATTTGCGTTCTAGGGCAGTTTGTAATATAAAATCACAGAGTACCGGGTTCTTTGGTAAAAGGGAGCCGTGCGAATAGGTTCCGAAGACATTTTTGTAGCGGGCTCCTTCGGTTTGGTCTTCTCCGTTGTTGCCGTAGCCTTTGAGCATTTTGCCGAGTGGTGATACGCCTTCACCCAGGTAGGTCTTGCCGGAATGATTTTCAAAGCCGACTACGACAGCTCCACTGCTCTCCGGGAGGGTCTCAAACATATAATTGCCGATCATACGCTCTTTTGATCCAACGGTATGAATGTTGATCGCGCCGGTAAAATCGAGCTGGACACCATCCCAGGTCTTATAATACTGGCCAAGCATCTGATAGCCTCCGCAGATTGCAAGATAGGAGTGCCACGTCTCGGCCCAGTTCCGGAAGCTCCGCAGATTGCGAGAAAGGTCTTTTCATCTTCCACAGCCGCGCGGATCTCTGCTGCTTTTCCGGTCCCCAGGTCTTTCAGAAGGACTTCCTGTTCAAAATCCTGACCTCCGCCAATGAAGAAGATATCATAGCGGTTTGCATCCAGCGTTTCTCCGATCGAGCAGCCTTCTACATTGACCTTGATTCCCCGATCCTCCATACGACGTTTCATTGTGATGATATTGCCCCGGTCTCCATACAGATTAAGGATGTCCGGATAGAGATGACAGATATTCAGTTCCATAATTCCCTCCTTATTCGTAAAATGCCTTGATATCGGTATGCTTGCTGATCTCGCCGCGCAGATCAAACATAGCGGTATAAGTCGGCATAATAAATGTCGGTGTCTCATCCGCTCCGATTGCTTCTAAAAGGTTCTCATAGTCACGGATCACTTCAATCCGTCCAGTGTCAAATCCTGCATATTTCAGGCGGAGCGCCATATCATCTGCACGGACTCCGGATACCAGAATACGGGTAAAGCGTGCGCTCTGGCGGGCAAGTGCTTCAAAATCCACATCCCAGATCCAGCTGATATCGGTTCCATCTGCATAACGGTCGTTCAGAAGGAACGCAATCTTGCACTCTTCCTCATCATTAGAGATCTGGTTGATGACCTGATTGTACCCTGCCGGGTTCTTGACAAGCATCATACGTGCTTTAGACTTGCCAAGTTCAAACTGTTCCGCACGTCCGAAACCACACTCAAATCTGCTGAGTGCATCAACTGCTGTGTCTTCATCGATTCCAACAATCTCCGCAGCCGCAACACAAGCTGCCGCATTGTAAATATTGTAACCTCCCGGAAGATTAATGTGCACATCATGGCTATGCCCGAATGCATTTAACACGATATCCGAAGAATCTGCTCCGGTACGCACTACCTGCGTCACGCCAACCTGCGGTGTCTGCCGGTGATATCCACATTTCGGACAGCGGAAACCGCCAAGATGGCTGTAAGTTCTGTAATCGTATTCATATTCTGTCTTACAATGAATACAGTACACTGCATCAGACAATTCAAACGCTGTCTCTTTGTAAATCGGCACATCCACCCCGAACCATACAACCTTATTCGGTACATCATCTGCAAGAGATGACGTCAATGAACAGTCCGCGTTCAGGCACAGGGTTGCATCCGGTACGTGGGTAATTCCTTCGCGGATTGCATTCAACGTGTGGGTGATCTCCCCATATCTGTCCAACTGGTCACGGAAAATATTGTTGACTACCAGACACTCTACCGGCAGCATCTCACTGGTCTTGCGGAACGCTGCCTCATCGCACTCGATCAGTGCGTGTGTGTAGGAACACTTGCCAGAAAGACTGCAGTGCTGTGCAAACACCGTAATGATCCCGGTCAGAAGATTGGCACCGGATTTATTTGCGAAGTACTTATATCCGGCTTCTTCAAATGCCTGCTCGATCATACGGGACGTGGTCGTCTTTCCATTGGTTCCGGTCACTACCGTAACCTTCACCCCACGTGATAATTCCTTTAAAATATCTTTGTCAATTTTTAATGCGATCTTGCCCGGCAGGTTCGTTCCGCCTCGTCCCATCCGCCGCAGGACTGCATTGGATGTCTTACAGGCAAGTACCGCTAATCTTGTCCTTATTCCCATAATTTTTTCCTTTTCTCTCGTAATCTCATTTCTTTTGTAAACCATATCTGCTACTACATGATTCAACGCTCATTATAACGCATTTTCAGACGTACCACAAGCGCAAAATAACCCGAATGGAAAAGCACAGAACATTTCACTTTTACATACAATGTTAGTAACTCTATTTTGAGGTAATCGTATTGAAATCCTTTCCTCCGCCTCTTACTCCAAAAGAGGAATCCGAGCTTCTGAGACGCAGTGCAGACGGTGACAATGAGGCCCGTCATATTCTGATCGAGCGCAATCTCCGTCTGGTCGCTCATGTCATAAAAAAATATCAGCATCTGGAGGACGATACAGAAGATCTTCTGTCCATCGGAACCATCGGTCTTATCAAAGCAGTTTCCACCTTTAACCCAGACAAAAAAGCCCGGCTTGCCACCTACCCCTGCCGCTGCATCGAAAATGAACTTCTGATGATGCTGCGCACCAAGCGGAAAAGTAACCGGGAAACCTCCCTATACGAACCGATCGGTACAGACCGGGAAGGGAATGAGATCTGCCTGTATGATGTCATCGAATCTGATGAAGAAGATGCCTGTATGCAGCTTGCCCTGAAAAATGATATTTCTCTTCTCTATGAAAAACTGGAATCCGTTCTCACCGACCGCGAACAGCTGGTACTGAAAAAACGCTACGGTCTTTATGGTGAAAAAGAATATACCCAGAAAGAAGTTGCAGCTTCTCTTGGCATCTCACGTTCCTACGTTTCGCGAATTGAAAAAGGGGCGATTCAAAAACTCCGCCCCTGCTTTCTTCCTTCTCATTTTTAATTTTTGCCGGTCTAGATCCTGTCTGTCCATTTTTAAATTCATGATGCTTCTTTCACACCGACAGACAGGACACTCTACTCAAACATTCCTATACCAAAAAGCAGAATGCCAAGTCCTAGAAAGACGCTACTTACAAGCACAAGCCCCAGCAGAGTTTTCTTTTTCTCTCTTGGCAAAAGTCCCCTGTCGTATCCCGGCTGTCCTTTATGGATCAGGTAATTCCCCGCATAAAGCAGAAACGGTCCTGCCGAAGCATAAATAAAATACACCGCCACCGTCACAAGCAAAATGCCTGTCGATGCCATAGCTTCTGCACTTTCCATCTGCTCTGAAGCCACACTGGAAGTAAGCTGTAAAAGCAATGTCGGTAACGCATTATTGATCAGATGGAAGAACATGTTATAAAACATGTTATCCGTCTCGGCAAGCAGATATCCCATGGCGATTCCAAGCATCGATGTCGGCACAAACCGCCAGAAGCTTCCATGAAATGCACCGAACATTACTGCACTGATCAGAATTGCCGGCCATGGACTCCTAAAGCCACGAAAACAGCTGAAAAGCCCGCCTCTGAATGCTATTTCCTCAAAAATCGCCGGCGTGACACAGATCAGAAGAAATGCAAGTCCAAACGGCAGTCCACCGGATAATTCACTCACACTTTCTGTAGCCCCACTCATCTGCTCCGGAAATACATAAAGCAGGATCGATGTCGGAATCATCGTGATCAGAAGGGTTCCGATCCACATCAGCAATGTTCCGACAGTCTTTGCGATCGTCGGTCTGTGAAATGGAAATGCACGCTTTACGTCTTCCCTGAAAAGCACTACTATTCCAAGTGCCAGCACCGCAAGAAGGCCCTCATACATTGGAATTCCCCACTCACCAAAATAATAGACACAAAATCCGGAAAGCCAGAATATATCCACGCCGTACAGAAGAATCAGTACGATCGCCGCATATGGCTTCCACGTTTTTTTATTCATCTGCTTCCTCTTTTCTTCTGAGAATATCGTACTTGTCAGCCCTACCGGACAGTTCTACATACAGTACCTGCTTCGGATGTGGTGCACTCTCCTGTTCTTCTCCTTCTTCATTTACGATCCGTTTTACCTGAACCTCCACGTTATCTCCGTTCGGTTTCATGATCTCAATCGTCTCGCCCACCGAAAATTTATTTCTCTGTTCGATCTTCACCATACCGTCTTTAATCTCTTCTGTGATTCCAAGATATGTGTACTCCCGGATATAGGTGTTGCTGTCATAAATCTGTGCCTCTTCCGATGGTTTTCCAAAGAAAAATCCAGTTGTAAACTGCCGATAGGTACAATTCGAGATCTGGTCCAGATACCACGGCATATTCTTCCTGTAAAGCTCCGGATCTTTCTGATAATCATCAATTGCTTTCCGGTATGTTCTCGCTACAGTTGCCACATACAGAGCCGTTTTCATTCTTCCTTCGATCTTGAAGCTGTCAATCCCCGCATCGATAAGCTCCGGAATATGTTCGATCATGCAGAGATCTTTTGAATTGAAAATATACGTTCCTCTCTCATTTTCATAAACCGGCATATATTCTCCCGGACGGGTTTCTTCCACAACAGAATATTTCCAGCGGCACGGATGGGTGCATGCGCCATGGTTTGCATCCCTGCCTGTAAAGAAATTACTGAGCAGACATCTTCCGGAATAAGAAATACACATTGCACCGTGTACGAATGTCTCAATCTCCAGATCATCCGGGATATGTGCACGGATTTCTTTGATCTCACGCATGGAAAGTTCTCTTGCAGATACAACTCTGCTCGCCCCTTGTCTGTACCAGAACATATAAGTTGCATAATTTGTATTATTGGCCTGTGTACTCACATGTCTTTCAATTTCCGGACATACTTCTTTTGCGATCTCAAATACACCCGGATCAGCAATGATCAATGCATCCGGTTTTATTTCCTTTAACTCTTTAAAATATTCCCGCACGCCTTCCAGATCGTAGTTATGTGCCAGAATATTTGCAGTTACATATACTTTTACATCATGCTCATGTGCAAACCGGATTCCTTCCATCATATCTTCTTTGGAAAAGTTCTTTGCCTTTGCACGAAGTCCAAATGCTTCTCCTCCAATATAAACTGCATCTGCTCCAAATACGACTGCAGTCTTCAACACTTCCAGGCTGCTTGCCGGTATCAATAATTCAGGATGTCTTGCCATTATTTTTTTCCTTTCTGTTACTGTTATCTCCTGTTTTTATTTTCGCACGCTCAGTGCCACTCCATCTCCCAGCGGAAGAATAGACGTCTCAAGCTCAGGATGATGTTTCAGAGTATACAGATACTCCCTCATCCGGCTATGGATCGTGCGGTCTCTTCTTTCCACCGCAAACCGTGACTCAATAATATCTCCGTCCTGCAACACATTATCCGTGATCAGGATCCCTCCCGGCACAAGGAAACGCATCACCTGTTCTAAATATGCCGGATATTGTCCCTTTGCGGCATCCATAAACACAAAATCAAATCCTGCATCATCCGGCATGCCTTTCATAATCTCCAGTGCATCACCTTCAAGCAGCGTAATTTTCTGTTCCATACCTGCCCTGGCAAAATTGGCTCTGGCAATTGGAATCCTTTTTTCGTAATTTTCGATTGTTGTAATGTGACATTCCTCCGGAGAATATTTTCCCATCAGAATTGCCGAAAACCCAACTGCTGTCCCAATTTCAAGAATCTTTACCGGACGTTTGATCTCCAGCATTACTTTCAGAAAACTTTTTGTCTCTTTGCGGATGATCGGAACCATGTCCGCAAGGGCTTCCTGTTCGATCTCATCGAGAACGGGAATGTCCGCACTTTCCAGAGAATGGAGGTAAGTCGTCAGTCGTTCTTCTACTATCATATCTTCCTCTTTTCTTCCAAGGGAATTCTTATCCTATATATTTATCATAGAAGCGCAGACAAAGTTTATTTTCTTTTCAACTCTGACTGCGCTTCTTTATGCAGATATCTTCGCATCTGCTTATTTTCATAAAAATGCCACAGGCATCTTTATATTATACATCCATAATGATCGGAAGGATCATTGGTTTTCTCTTGGTTCTTTTCCAGATAAAGTCATTCATTGTGTCGCGGATCACAAGCTTAATCTTGCTCCAGTCAGCATGACGGCTCATCAGACATTTTTCAACCGCTTCCGTAACAACCTTCCGTGCCTCTTCCATCAGGCTTTCAGATTCACGTACATAAACAAATCCACGGGATACGATATCCGGTCCGGCAAGAAGCTGGTTGGTACGCTTTTCCAGTGTCAGAACGACAATCAGGATTCCGTCTTCTGCCAGATGCTGACGATCACGCAGAACAATATTACCGACATCGCCAACACCGAGTCCATCTACCAGGATTTCTCCTGTGTGTACCTTATCTACAACTTCTGCGCTTTCATCATCCAGTGCAAGTACATCGCCTGACTTGAGGATGAAAATGTTGTCCTTCGGAATCCCAAGAGATTTGGCAATACCTGCGTTCGCTTTCAGATGACGGTATTCTCCGTGAACCGGAATTGCATATTTTGGTTTTACCAGTGAATAGATCAGCTTCAGCTCTTCCTGGCACGCATGTCCGGATACGTGCGTATCCTGGAAAATAACATTCGCTCCCTTTTCAGAGAGTTCATTAATGATATTCGATACCGCTTTTTCATTACCCGGGATCGGATTAGAGCTTAAAATGATCGTGTCACCCGGCATGATCGATATCTTCTTATGGATATCTGCTGCCATACGTGACAGAGCCGCCATAGATTCTCCCTGGCTTCCGGTTGTGATGATCGTTGTCTTCTCTCTTGGATAGTTTTTCAACTGATCTGTCTCGATCAGCGTATTCTCCGGCACATTCAAATAGCCAAGCTCTGATGCAACCGAAATGATATTTACCATACTGCGGCCTTCTACAACTACTTTACGTCCATACTTGTAAGACGTATTGATGATCTGCTGTACACGGTCTACATTCGAAGCGAAGGTTGCTACAATAATTCTTGTATTGGAGTGTTCGGCAAAAAGCCGGTCAAATGTAGCTCCCACTGTCCTTTCTGACTGTGTAAAACCAGGTCTCTCCGCATTGGTACTGTCTGACATCAATGCCAGTACCCCTTTCTTGCCAATTTCTGCAAAACGCTGCAGATCAATCGCATCACCAAATACCGGTGTATAATCTACCTTAAAGTCTCCGGTATGCACAACAATACCTGCCGGCGAATAGATTGCCAGTGCCGATGCATCCTGGATACTGTGGTTCGTCTTGATAAATTCAATTCTGAATTTTCCAAGATTGATCGACTGTCCATGGCGCACTACTTTTCTTTTAGTTGAGCGGAGAAGATTGTGCTCTGTGAGCTTTTTCTCGATAATTCCCATAGTCAGCTTTGTTGTATAAATCGGCAGATTAATCTCTTTAAGCACATAAGGAAGCGCTCCAATGTGATCCTCATGTCCATGTGTGATCACAAACCCCTTCACCTTATCCGCATTGCTCTTAAGGTAACTGATATCCGGGATTACAAGATCGATTCCGAGCATATCATCTTCCGGGAACGACAATCCGCAATCTACTACAATAATACTGTCTTCATATTCAAAGGCAGTGATATTCATTCCGATCTTTTCAAGGCCTCCAAGCGGAATGATCTTAAGTTTTGAGTTGCTTTTTTTCTTCAATCTCACACCTCCATATATTTTATGTATCTCATCCGTACATTTAATTATCGTAAAATTCGGAGTCCGCCTCTGTGTGCGAACCCCGTTCTTATCTGTCAGAAATATTCTTTTGACAGTTCCGTCTACACTTCAATCTCCACATCCTCCAGAAGCTCTTCGAACACCTTGAGTACGGCATTAAGCTCTACTTCCTCTTCTACCATCTCATAAACGCTGTCCTTCTCTTCCGGCGCACTTGTATCCTTCAAGATCAGGCACTCTGCATCATCCTCTTCTGAATCTGCAACCAGAAGGTAAGTCACTCCATTCAGTCTGGTCTGCTCCACAACAAAAAATTCTTCTGCTTCGCCGCCTTCTCCGCATGTAAACGTTAATTTTTCATTCTTCATATACTTTCCCCTTATCGTCTGATTGTATTCCAAAGCCTGTTACTTTTGCATACCCAGAGAGTCCAGATATCCCTGCAATATAAATACAGCCGCGATCTGATCCACATACTGCTTGCGGTTCTCCCGTCTCACACCGGATTCCATAAGTGTCCGTTCCGCTTCCACCGTTGTAAGGCGCTCATCCCACATCACGATCTCAATGCCGGTACGCCGCTTCAGCATCTCTCCAAATTCCAGTGCCTTCTCTGCCCGTTCTCCGATATCATTATTCATATGTTTCGGAAAACCGATCACAAACTTCTCTACTCCATATTCGGTTGCAAGGCTCTCAATCCTTGCCAGTGTCTTCCGAAGCTTGTTCTCGTCCTTCCTCGTAACTGTCTCCACTGCCTGTGCCGTAATCCCCAGAGGATCACTTACAGCAACACCTACGGTCTTCGTACCATAATCAAGTCCCATTATCCGCATCATATCTTCAACCTACAGTTCATGTCTGATATAAGCTTTTAATAATTCTTCTACTATCTCATCCCGCTCAACCTTCATCACAAGGCTTCTTGCTCCGTTATAGCTGGTAATGTATGTAGGATCACCGGACATAATGTATCCTACAATCTGATTCACCGGATTATATCCTTTTTCCACCAGAGCATTATATACAATTTCCAGAATATCTTTTGCCTGGATCTGTGGTCCTGTCTCTACCTGAAAAAATTGTGTATTCGTTATATCTTTCATCTTACGACCTCCAATACTTCATATTCATTTTAATATAATCTATACAAAAATTCAATGCATAATTTGTGAAAGTGAAGTAAGTTCTATCTCTTTTAACTGATTGGTCCACCGGTCTGCCTGTTCCGGTTCGCATGGAACCCCAATCCGCAGATATTCCTTGGTGTGCCCTGTGACATAATTTTTTCCATCACGCTCTGTCATCTCTTCAAATAGAACTTCCACCTTTTTTCCAAGCCATCCTTCTTCATAGCGCTGCATTTTTTTGCGGTTCAGTTCCAGCATGATATTGCTTCTTCGCGTTTTTTCATGTTCCGGGATCTGCCCGTCCATCTTCGCAGCCTTCGTTCCCTGGCGCTTTGAATACTTAAATATATGAGTCTCATAAAAATTGATGCTGTCTACAAAGTCCCGGGAGGCTTCAAATTCTTCCTCTGATTCCTGCGGGAATCCTACGATCACATCGGTTGTCAGTGCCGGATTTTCAAAATACTTCCGGAGAAGCTCACATTTTTCCCGATATTCTGCCGCATCATATCTGCGGTTCATCCGTTTCAGGGTTGCATCACATCCGCTCTGCAGAGACAGGTGAAAATGCGGACATATCTTCGGCAGGCAAGCCAGTTCTTTTGCAAATTCTTCCGTCACGATACGCGGTTCCAGAGAACCCAGACGGATCCTTTTGATCCCTTCAACTCCATGTACCGCGCGGATCAGATCCAGGAGTCCTTCTGTCTGCTTTCCATTTTCATCTTTCCATTCCAATCCGTAAGAACTGAGATGGATTCCGGTAAGCACCACTTCCTGATACCCATGTTCCGCAAGTGTACGCACCTCTTCCACTACATCTTCCTTTTTCCTGCTGCGCACGCGTCCTCTCGCATAAGGAATGATGCAATAGGTACAGAACTGGTTGCAGCCATCCTGCACTTTCAGATATGCCCTTGTATGCTCTGCTGTCCGGGAAAGATGGAGGCTCTCATACTCGAAGGTATGGTTAATGTCAATGACCTCCTGCATCTGTTCCGGAATGTCTTCTTTAAAATATTCTTCCAGAAGGCGGATCAGATCCTTTTTTTTATTATTCCCGATTACAATATCTATATTCTCATCCAGCTCACCCATATCCGCCTGCGCCTGCACATAACAGCCGGCCGCTACGATCACTGCATCAGGATTCTGTTTTCGGGCACGATGGATCATCTGTCTGGACTTGCGGTCTGCCATATTCGTCACCGAGCAGGTATTGATCACATAGACATCTGCCAGATCATGAAACGGTACGATCTCATATCCGTTCTTTTCCAACAGTTCCTGCATCGCTTCTGTTTCATAAGCATTTACCTTACAGCCCAGGTTGTGTAATGCTGCTTTTTTCATAAATTCATCCTACTTTCAATATTTATAACATTTAACGAAAATTTCATTCATTCTTCGGCGTTTTGTTCCTTGACTTTTTTATGTATAACTTTTAATATAACTATAGAAAATGAAATCAAGGAGGTGTGTTTTCAATGAAAACCGTACAAATTTCTTTAAATTCTATCGACAAAGTAAAATCATTCGTAAACGAAATCACAAAATACGATTACGATTTTGACCTGGTATCCGGAAGATATGTGATTGATGCAAAATCTATCATGGGTATCTTCAGTCTTGATCTTTCTAAACCGATCGATCTGAACATCCATGCTGAGAACCAGGATGCTGATAACATCATCGAACTTCTGAAACCATACTTAGTATAATAGAATGCGAAGTATCAGGACGCAGTACATTTTCTGTACTGCGTCCTTTCTTTTTTTGAGGAGAGCCTGAAAAAGCTCCCCTTTTTCTTTTATTATTTTACGATGATCGTCTCCACAGTATTCACTGCTTCTGCAAACAGTTCATCAATCTTTTCACTTAAGTTTTCTTCTGATTTGCGGATCACTTCTACATTCGGTTTGGTTACCGGATGTTTTGCCACGAAGATCGTACAACAGTCTTCGTATGGAAGAATGGAAGTCTCATAGGTTCCGATCTTCTCTGAAATATCTACGATCTCCTGCTTGTCAAATCCGATCAGTGGCCGATATACCGGCAATGTACATACATCGTTGGTTGCCATCAGGCTCTGCATGGTCTGGCTTGCCACCTGTCCGATACTTTCACCGGTAATAAGTCCCAGGCATCCGTCTTCTTTTGCAAAATGCTCTGCAATCCGCATCATATAACGGCGCATGATGATCGTCAGTTCATCATGTGGGCATTTTTCATAGATATAAAGCTGGATATCGGTAAAGTTGACTACATGCAGCTTGATCGGTCCTGTATATTTGGAAACCTGCTTTGCAAGATCCACTACCTTCTGCTTAGCCCTCTCGCTGGTGTACGGCGGTGCATGGAAATAGGTTGCCTCCAGTCCGACGCCACGTTTGGAGATCATATAACCTGCAACCGGACTGTCGATTCCACCGGAAAGCAGAAGCATCGCGGTTCCATTGGTCCCGATCGGCATACCGCCAGGTCCCGGAATGATCTCGGAATAGATATAAATCTCTTCTCTTACCTCTACATGAAGCAGTACATCCGGGTGGTGTACATCTACCCGGATTTCCGGGAATGCATACAGAATAGCTTCTCCGAGGTCATAATTGATCTCCATTGATTTCTTCGGATAGGTTTTCTTTGCACGACGGGACTCTACCTTAAATGTGATATTCTTATCCGGATAAACCTCATCCATGTATGCGATCACATCTTTTTTCAGTTCTTCAAATCCTTTATCCTCTACGCGGACAACCGGACAAATCCCTACAATTCCGAATACTCTTTTCAGAGCTTCTACCACTTCATCTCCGTCATAATCTCCGTCACAGTCCACATAAACTCTTCCCTGTGCTTTGTAAGTATGGAATAATCCATCCAGGTCTTTTAACGAATGCCTGATCTGTCTTACCAGTGCATCCTCGAACATATAACGGTTCTTTCCTTTGATTCCGATTTCTCCATATTTTATCAAATAAGTCTGAAACTTCATTCTTTCCTCCTAATGGCGTGTGTACTTTCTAAGCATCGGTACACAATTATATAATGTTTCCAGCGTATAGTCAATTTCTTCTTCTGTAGTAAATTCTGACATACTGAATCTGAGCGTTGCGTCCAGATATTCTTTTCCGGCTCCGATTCCCTTTAGCACTCCGCTGATCGCCGGATGGTTGGATGCACATGCCGAACCGGATGATACATAAATCCCCTTCTCTTCCAGTGTATGAAGAAGAACCTCACTCCGGATTCCTGCAAATCCCACACTGATGATATGTGGTGCACTTGTTTCATCATAAAGTCCGTGGATCACAGTATGATCGATTTTCTGTACCCCTTCGATAAAGTGCTGTTTCAAGGCACGCATATGTGCCACCTTTTCATCCAGGTCTGTGTAAATCGTCTTTGCTGCCAGCCCGATTCCTGCAATCCCCGGTACGTTTTCTGTTCCGGAACGCATGTTTTTCTGCTGCTCGCCTCCGAAAATGATCGGTTTTACTTTTGCTTTTTCATTGATATAGATAAAACCGATTCCCTTCGGTCCATGGATCTTATGTCCGCTTACAGAAAGCATATCGATTCCCATCTTTTTCGGGTAAATCTTATATTTTCCAAATCCCTGTACTGCATCCACATGGAACAGGATATTTTTATTATAAGCCTTTACGATCGCAGATGCTTCTGCAATCGGCTGAACCGATCCCACTTCGTTATTCACATACATGACCGATACCAGAATCGTCTCGTCACAGAGCGCTTCCTTTAACGCATCCAGGCGGATCCGTCCATACTCATCAACCGGAAGATAGGTCACACGATAGCCCTCCGCCTCTTCCAGGTAACGCATGGTATTGAGAATTGCCGGATGTTCAATTGAACTGGTGATCAGATGCTTGCCGGCACGGTGATTGGCACGTGCACCTCCGATCAATGCAAGGTTGTCACTTTCTGTTCCACCGGATGTGAAATAAAGTTCCTTTTCCTGCACCTTCAGAATCTTTGCAAGTGTCTCCTTCGCCTCACGGACATACGCTTCTGCATCCACACCTTTTTTATGCATGGAGGATGGATTGCCGTAATCCTCACACATCACTTTTCCAACTATATCCCGAACACACTCATAGGTTCTCGTTGTTGCTGAATTATCCAGATAAACTTCCATTTTTCTTTGTCTCCCAAACACTTCTTCTCTTTATCTTATGCAGTTCTTTGCCTGCCGGTCTACTGTTCCAGTTCAAACATCAGTACAGCAAGCGTTGCAAGTCCGGCTGTCTCTGTCCGCAGGATCCGCCTGCCCAGGGTGATGACCTTCGCCCCCATACTGACTGCTGCATCAACTTCTTCCGGTTCAAATCCACCCTCTGGTCCGATAAAAATCCCAACAGACTGTCCACTTTTAATCTGGCGGATCACTTCTCTTGTCACTTCCATACCACCTGCAAGTTCATACGGAAGCAACGTCACATCAAGCTCTTCTGCCATTTTCAGTGCTTCTTTATACGAAAGCGGCATGGTAACTTCCGGGATCCGGCTTCTTCCGGCCTGCTTTGCCGCACTTTCTGCGATGGAATTCCAACGGTCTGCTTTTTTCGCTGCTTTCTTATCATCCAGACGAACAACAGAACGCTTCATTGCTACAGGAATCACCTGATACACGCCAAGCTCCACCGCTTTTTGCACGATCAGCTCCATCTTGTCGCTTTTGGGAAGCCCCTGGAAAAGATACAGCTTTGACGCCGGTTCCGTGTCCACTTCCATCTCTTCCAGAATATGCAGAACCGCCACATCTTCTTCATAGGCTTCCACCTCGCAAAGATAGGTTCTTCTTTCTCCGTCACTGATTTCAGCCTTTTCATGCAGCTTCATCCGGAGCACATTCTTCATATGATTAACATCTCCGCCTTCAATCCGGATCTTATCTCCGGAGATCTGCTGTGGTGTTACAAAAAAATGATGCATCTTTTCTGATCCTCTCTGCCTACGCTTTCGTTTCTTTTCTCGCTGTTACAGATACCCATTCTCCCTGATGATGAACCTCCAGGACCGTGAGTCCTGCTGCCTCTACCGCTGCTTTTACCGTCTCCTCCTTGTCTTCGATGATACCACTTGTCACGTAGATACCACCGTCTTTTAACTGGTTCACGATCACCGGTGTCAGCGGCACCAGTACGTCTGCAAGAATATTCGCCACAACGATATCATAGCATCCATAACCAACTTTATCCTGAACCGCTTTATCATCAATGATATTTCCGATCATTACTTCGTATTTATCCTTTGAAATACCGTTGACTTCCATATTTTCATAGGTTGCATCAATCGCACACGGATCCAGGTCTGTTCCTACAGAATACTTTGCACCGAACATCAGCGCCAGCATTCCAAGAATTCCACTTCCGCATCCTACATCCAGAATTCTGGTGTCCTCTGTCACATATTTGCGGAGCTGACGGATGCAGAGCTGTGTGGTCTCATGCATTCCGGTTCCGAATGCAGTTCCCGGATCGATATGCACGATCATCTTGCCTTCATCTTCCGGCTTTACTTCTTCCCAGGACGGAATGATCAGGATATCATCCACATAGAACTGGTGAAAATATTTTTTCCAGTTATTGACCCAGTCCACATCCTCTGTCTGGGATTCTTCTATCGTTCCTTCACCTACTTCCACATAGGCACGCATATCTTCCAGTTCATTTTTCACAGCTTCCAGAAGACTTTCTTTATCTTCATCTTCTTCCAGATAGAAACTGATATATGCGATGCCGTCATTGATTCCTGTCTCCGGAAGGATATCAACAAACATCTGCTCTTTTTCCGCCTGTGTCATCGGAATCTTATCCTCAATCTCGATTCCCTGTACACCAAGGTCCATCAGCATACTACTGACAATGTCTTCTGCCTCGGTTGTTGTCTTTAATCTGAATTTATTCCACTTCATATTGGTTCTCCTTTTATTGTTGTCCAAGCAAATAATCAATAAACTGCTGTGCAGTACGTCCGCTTAATCCGCCATGGCTCAGTTCCCATTTGTTTGCCTCCAGAAGAAGCTTTTCCTCTTCCATCTCGACACCATAACGATCTGCAAGCGTGGTGACAATCTTCTGGAATTCTTTTTTATCCGGTTTTCCAAAATAAATGGTCACGCCGAATCTTGCTACCAGCGAAAGTTTCTCCTGTACGGTATCATTGGTGTGCAGTTCTTCATCTCTGTCGGCTTTATCTTTGAATGTCTCACGTACCAGATGTCTTCTGTTGGAAGTTGCATAGATCAGGATATTATCCGGTTTCTTCTCCAGACCGCCTTCGATCACCGCTTTCAGATATTTGTACTCAATCTCGAATTCTTCAAAAGAAAGATCATCCATATAAATAATAAATTTGTAATTCCGGTTCTTGATCTGTGCGATCACATCATTCAGGTCTTTGAACTGATGCTTGTACACTTCGATCATACGAAGTCCCTGGTCATAATACTGGTTCAGGATTGCCTTGATCGAAGAAGATTTACCGGTTCCGGCATCACCAAAAAGCAGACAGTTATTAGCTTTTTTACCCTTTACAAATGCCTCGGTATTATCGATCAGTTTCTTCTTGGCAATGTCATAGCCCACCAGATCATCCAGATGGACGTGTGCGATCTTGGTGATCGGCACGATCTGTGCTCCTTCTTCCGTATGCTCAATACGGAATGCCTTGTGAAGTCCGAAAGTTCCCACTCCGAATTCTTTGTAGAACTGGGTTACAGTTGTCTTAAATTCTTCTGCATCATCTGTCTGCGCAAGAGCTTTGCTTAAGTCGCAGATCCGGTCGCGAATCCTCTTGTTAAATACATGTCCCTTGGCATTGACCGGATGATAGTCCTCAATCAGTTCCAGACTGTCTGTACCGAGCTTTTCACCCATCTCTTTCAAATCATATTCGAACAGTTCTTTGAAAATCTGAAAATCATGAAGGGCTGCTTTATTGACGCTTCCCTCTACCTCTCCTACCACTTCACAGGCTGTGCTGTAAGCATTCTCACTGTTGGCAAGCAGGAAGGTCAGGAAGGTATGCCAGAGGTCCCCCTCGAATCCATAGTTTGCAGCCAGTTCGATCAGCTCATTTAAATTTTCGAAAAGAAGGCTCTTCAAATCCTCTTTATTATAATAATCATTATCTGCATTGTCGATCAGAAATGTCATGTCCC
>ERZ772819.1936-NODE-1936-length-16034-cov-5.382815_pt1 | contig 16034 bp, 3 predicted proteins | sample MGYA00580860_ERZ772819 | MGnify/ENA primary metagenome ERZ772819 (study PRJEB29015, sample SAMEA2737683) | human gut metagenome | biome: human gut; feature: human-associated habitat; material: faeces | place: China | collected 2012 ...
CATTTTTGTTTGTTGCATTGTCTGGTGTTACTGTCGCTGTTAATTGTATATTTCCGCCTTCTTTTATTGGTGCTTCTGTTGTATCTAAGCTTATACTTTCAACAGGTACAGTTACCCATTTTGCTTTCAATGTAACAGTTCCTCCATCCTGGTCTGCTGTATAATCTGATTCTGGCGAATACCAATTTCCTGTTTCATCTGTCCATCCTGCAAACGCATATCTATCTCTTGTTGGTTTTTTAGTTGTTATTTTTAATACTTCTCCATATATTTTTTGGTCGTCAGCTGGTGCTTCATCTCCGCCATTCTCCTCCATTCGCATCATAATGTACTGTGTGTGTTATTGGTGCCCATCTTGCAACCATATATGCAAGATCTGGATAGCTTTTAATATAATTCCATAATGCATCATACTGAGCTTCTCCTCCTACAAAACTTCCATCTGCATTTACCCATTGATGTTCATCATTATCTTGTCCCCAATAACCTAGGAATTTATGTCCTTCTTTAGTTGGTATCTTTATCTTACCATCCTTTTCTATTCTGTTTTCTCCTTGATAGTATGCTCCATCCTTTAGCACTATTGTTTCTTTTTTACCAGAAGTATTATCATAATAAACTTCTAATTCCAATTGATCATATATTTTTTCCCATTCCGCATACATATATACACTATAAGTACCATAATCGTTCTTTATACAATTATAAACAGCATTATATTGTTCTTCACTTCCAAATGTTCCATCTGATAAAATCCATTGACTATCACCATAACTCCTATAACTTACAAATTTGTATCCATCTTTTGTAGGTAAATTAAATTTACCATTTTTTTCTATCTTGTTTCCATCTTGATAAAAATACCCATCTTTTAATGTTAATGTACTAAGTACCGTGGCTTTATCTGAATCATATAATTTTACTTCATATTCTTCTGTTGATGGTCCTGGTGCTGGTGTTGTGTCTTTAACATCAACGTTAAAAGTTGTTGTTTTATCATAATATGTAACTGTAATAGCTTGTGTCCCTGCGGTACTTAATGTTGTTGGTGAAAATGTTAAATCCGCTGAATCTGGTGTAACATAACAATCTAATGTTCCATTTGGATTATTATTCATTGTTAATTTTAAGACTATCCCTCTAGAATCTAGTGTATCTCCTAAATTATAACTAGTTCTATAAGGCATTTGAACCACACTGTCAATAGATTGAACTGTTAAAGCTTTAAAAGTACTGTTTTGTATTCCTATATTTCCAGCAAGATGGTTATTATTCCAAAAAGTTTTTGCATCACTACCTGGTAATGCATATATTTCTGTAATTTGATCTGATAAAAATGCATAACCATCTATTGATATTTTTTTACTTAAAAATTTAACCCAGTTAATATTTGAACAATTTTTAAATGCATTTGCCCCTATTTTACTTACAGTTCCTGGAATAATTAATGTTTTCATAAAACTACTTCCTGCGAAAGCTGAACTTCCTATAGATGTAACTGTATATTTAACATTATTTTCACTTATGAATGTAGGCATTTCAAAATTTACCGTTACTCCACTTGGCAAATATTCCAAAAATTGTTTTCCATTTGAACTAAATCCTTTTAATGTTATTGTTTTGGTTGTTTCATTTTTATCATAAGAATATAAACTTCCAAAAAAATTAGGAGATGCTGCTTCTGCACCACTTCCAGGAACCCCAAACACTTTTAATTTTCCATCATTTTGGTTAGGAATGCTTATTGTATTTGAAACACTAATTAAATAAACTGTATTCAAATAAGAAGGAACTCCAAATGTATTTGATGCAACAGTACTAACAGTCTTAGGTAGAATTATAATTATATTTTTTGCCTTCAAATTTTCACAATAACTTTCTAAAGAAGAATTAAAAATGTTACTATTGTTTCCAACATGTCTTATTGTATATGTTAGTGAATCTACTGTTATTGATTGTGGTATATTTACATATAATGTATCATAAACACCATTGCTTGTTCCAGCAGAGCCTATAACTTTTGAGCCTGATTTTGGCTTATTTATTGCTGTTACTGTAGCAGTATAATCTGTTGTATTTAAAGAATAAGTTATTCCATTTACTTCTTTAATAACTGGAGTTGGACTGGTATTAAAATTGTTTTCTTTAGCTGTAACATATGTTTTAGCCTCTATAGCATTATTTTCATTTATAAGATGTACTGTTCCAGCTACACCAACGCTAAATAAAATGGCACCACTTATTATAGCTACCCCTGTTATTGTTCTTTTTTTCATTTTGTTATTCATATCATTTTCCTCCCAAATGACAATATATTTTTTCTTAAATTTATTAAACTCTTTTTATATATTAAAGTCAATATATGTTTTTTTCTATGTTTCAATTATAAATATTGAATAACCTAAGGATATAGCTATTTGCGGTTTTTCGTTTCAAATATTTCTTTTTTATTACATTTTTTTAATGTTTTTCACATAAAAAAATAAACCTTACAAATCCTTATTTTCCGTAGGTTTTGCAAGGTTTATTATAATGGTGCGTCATCAGGGGGTCGAACCCTGGACCTTCGGATTAAGAGTCCGCTGCTCTACCAACTGAGCTAATAACGCGTATATTTTTTCTTTGCTTATTATAGCTTTTTTGTTTTTATTTGTCAATTGTTTTGTGGATTTATTTTGTTATTTGGGCACGGAACTCCGTGCCCATAAATTATTTCTATTCTTCTCCTTTTAAACGTTCTGCTCTATCTGCTGCAGTTAGGCTATCTATCATTTCGTCTAAATTTCCATTTAAAAAGTCTTCGAATTGATATATACTTAAACCTATTCTATGGTCTGTTATTCTTCCTTGTGGATAGTTGTAGGTACGTATTTTTTCACTTCTATCTCCACTTCCTACTTGGCTTTTTCTTTCACTTGCAAGCTCTGCATCTTGTTTTTGTTTTTCCTGGTCATATATTCTAGATTTTAATAAACGCATTGCATATTCTCTGTTTTGTAATTGAGAACGTTCTGTTTGACATTCTGCTACAATTCCTGTAGGTTCATGTATTAGTCTTACAGCTGATGATGTTTTGTTTACGTGTTGTCCTCCTGCCCCAGATGCTCTAAATACTTCCATTCTTACATCTGCTGGATTAATATCTATTTCTACATCTTCTACTACTGGTAAAACTGCAACAGTTGCTGTTGATGTATGAATTCTTCCACTGCTTTCTGTATCTGGTACTCTTTGCACTCTATGCACTCCACTTTCGAATTTTAATCTACTATATACACCTTTTCCTGTAATCATAAAAGATATTTCTTTGTAACCACCTAATCCTGTTTCGTTTTCGTTTAATACTTCTAATTTCCAGTGTTTCTTTTCTGCATACATTGAGTACATTCTAAATAATGTTCCGGCAAATAGTGCTGCTTCTTCTCCTCCAGCACCACCTCTTATTTCACATATTATATTTTTATCATCGTCTTTATCTTTAGGAATTAAAAGAATTTTTAATTCTTCTTCTAGTACTGGTAGTTTTTCCTTATCTTCGTAATATTCCATTTCTGCAAGTTCTTTCATTTCTGGGTCTTGCATCATTTCCTCTGCCTCGTCCATTGCTTGTTTTACTTTTTTATATTCTCTATATTTAGCAACTATATCTGCAATTTCAGCATGTTCTTTCATGTATTGTTGCCATTCACTTTGTTTTGCTATTATTTCTGGGTCACTTATTAATTTTGTAAGTTCTTCATACTTTTTTTCTACTGCATCAAGTTTTTGAAACATATTTTTTCTCCTTCATTATTTATATTCTGTTTGCTATTATACCTCATAAATATTATTTTATCAATATAAAAGTATAAAAAAGTGGCTTCGCCACCCGGGTCGTCGGGGACGCCGACCCCTACATCAAAAACAGGAATTTCCTATAATATGAGAAAAGAGATGAGTTTCCTCATCTCTTGTATGATTAAAAATTATTTTTTATATTTAATATAAGATACTATTCCACTTATAGACATAAGTGAGATTAAAATTATTATAACACGACTTGTTCCTGTATATGGTATTTTGCTTACTGCTCTTTTTATAGCAGGTATTATTCCTGTCTTTTGTTCATTTTTTATTGTGTTTTTAGTTATATTATTGTTTCCTTTATTTTCTATCGTATTGCCCGTTGTATTATTTATAGTGTCGTTCGTTGTATTGTTTGGCTTGTTATTCGTCGTGTTGTTTGTTGTATTATTTGTTGTATTGTTTGTTGTGTTATTCGTCGTGTTGTTTGTTGTATTATTCGTTGTATTATTCGTTGTATTATTTGTTGTGTTGTTTGTTGTATTATTCGTTGTATTATTTGTTGTATTGTTTGTTGTATTGTTTGTTGTGTTATTCGTTGTGTTGTTTGTTGTGTTGTTTGTTGTGTTGTTTGTTGTGTTGTTTGTTGTATTATTTGTATTTTGGTGTTCTTTTTCGTTTTGTATTACTATTTTTAATTTTCCATTTTCTACTAGTAGTTCTTTTACTGCTTCATTTTCTTCTAATAACTCTACATTTTCTATACTTCCATCTTCTCCAATTGTTACTTTTATTTTTATTTCATTTATTGCTTTATACTCTGCTACCTTTGTTTCTTCTATTTTGTACACATATGTTCCAGCTTTTATATTTGATATTTCTACACTTATATTACCATTTTCATCTGTTGTGAATATTCCACTGTTATCTTTTTCCTCTCCTGTTTCTTCATCTATTTCTGTTATTTTAAATTTTACATTTTCCATTGGTAATTGTGTATTTTTATCTATTTTGTATACATCCCAATAATATGTATATTCTGGCTCTGGAGTTGGATCTGGTATTTCTTCTTTTTCATTTTGTATTATTATTTTTAATTTTCCATTTTCTACTTTTAGTTCTTCTACAGCTTCATTCTCTTCTAGAAGGTCTATTTTTTCTACTGTTCCATCTTCTCCAATTGTAACTCTTATTTTTATTTCATTTATTTGTTTATATTCTTCTGTTTTTATTTCTTCTACTTTATACACATATGTTCCTGGTTTTATTTTTTCTATTTTTAAATTAATATAACCATTTGAATCTGTTTTAAATGTATCTCCTTTTTCTTTTTCTAATCCTGTTGTTTCATCTATTTCTGTTATTTTAAATTCTACATTTGTTATTGGTAATTGTGTATCCTTATCTATTTTGTATATGTCCCAGTAGTAATTATATTCTGGTTCTATTGGTGTTACTTCATTTTTCTCATTTAGAATAATTAATTTTATTCTTCCATTTTCCACTGTAAGATTTCCTACTGCATTATTTTCTTCTAGTAATTCTACGTTTTCTACACTTCCATCTTCTCCAATTGCAACTTTTATTTTTATTTCGTTTATTTCTTTGTATCCTACCATTTTACTTTCTACTATTTTGTATACATATGTTCCTGCTTTTGTATTTTCTACTTTTAAACTTATGTGTCCATTTTTATCTGTTGTAAATATTCCACTATTACCTTTTTCTTCTCCTGTTTCTTCATCTATTCTTATTACTTTGAATTCTACATTTTCTATTGGTAACTGCGTATTTTTGTCTATTTTATATAAATCCCAATAATATGTATATCCTGGTTCTGGCGTTGGATCCGGTGGTGTTACTTTTTCTTGTTCATTTTGTATCACTATTTTAACTCTTCCGTCCTCTATTAATAAATTTTTTACGGCTTCGTTTTCTTCTAATAGTTCTACTTTTTCTACTTTTCCGTCTTCTCCTATTGTAACTTTTACTTTTATTTCGTTTATTGCCTTATATCCAGATATTTTTGTTTCTTCTAGCTTATATACATATGTTCCGGCTTTCATATTTTCCACTTTTACGCTTATATGTCCATTTTCGTCTGTTGTAAATACTCCACTATTACCTTTTTCTTCTCCTGTTTCTTCATCTATTCTTGTTACTTTGAATTCTACATTTTTTATTGGTAATTGGGTGTCTTTGTCTATTTTGTATAAGTTCCAATCATAGTCGTATTCTTCTCTTTCGTTTTCTATTATAATTTTTACTTGTCCGTTTTCTACTAATAAGTTTTTTACGGCTTCGTTTTCTTCTAATAGTTCTACTTTTTCTACTTTTCCGTCTTCTCCTATTGTAACTTTTACTTTTATTTCGTTTATTGCCTTATATCCAGATATTTTTGTTTCTTCTAGCTTATATACATATGTTCCTGCTTTTACTTTTTCTATTCTAAAACTTATGTGTCCATTTTCATCTGTTGTAAATATTCCACTATTACCTTTTTCTTCTCCTGTTTCTTCATCTATTCTTGTTACTTTAAATTCTATATTTTTCATTGGTAATTGGGTGTCTTTGTCTATTTTATATAAGTTCCAATCATAGTCGTATTCGCCTTTTTCATTTTGTATTATAATTTTTCCTATTCCATCTTCTAATTGTAAATCTTTTACAGCATCATTTTCTTCTAACAATTTAATGTTTTCTATTGCTCCATTATTTCCAACTGTTACTTCTATTTTTATATCTTTCATTTTCTTGTATCCTGTAACAGCGCTTTCTGATATTTTGTATACATATGTGTTTCCTGCCTGTAAATTTTTTATTTTTAATGTGCTATTTCCTGATTCATTTGTAACAATTTTTGTTTGAGTTTCTTTCTCTTCTCCAGTTTCTTTATCTATTTCTGTTACAACAAATTCTACATTGCTCATTGGATTTTCTGTTTCTTTATCTATTTTATTTAGTTCCATATAAAAATCTACATTTGGCTTTACTGGAGTCTCTTTTTTCTTATTTCCTATATAAATATCTATTGTATTTTCAGAAATAGTTATATCACTTGTATTAATATCAGAACTTTTTATTGTTATTGCTCCTGTTTTTTCATCTTTATTAAATACTATTATTTTTTCGCTATCATCTAAAACATATCCTAATGGTGCTAAGATTTCTTTTATTGTAAATTTATTTTCTCCATTTACTAATGGTATTTCTAAACTTGCTTGTCCATTATTTAATGTTTCTACTTTAGCTGTTATTCCTCCATTTTCTCCAAAATTATCTTTAAATGTGAACTGTGCGCCACTTAAAAGTACCTTGGTATCTGTGTCTATTTTATGAAGATTAAGAGTGAATTTATTTTCATCTTTTATAGAGTTTTCTATTATTAGCTTTAATTGTAAAATATATTCTTTTTCTGTTGCAGTTTGTGTATATGATATTCCTGTTACAACATTTTCTCCTCCATCTTGAAGAACTTCTTTTACTTGTAATGCTCCATCTTCTTCAATGTATACTATTTTGAATTTTATTGTTTCTCCATCTTGTAATGTAGGTAAATTATATCCTTCAACTGTGGATATCTCTGTTAAAGTAAAGTCGTATTCCCCAGGTTTTTCCACTTTAAATCCTTCTAATAAAACTTGTCCAGATTCATCTGTTGTTACTTCATATTCTTTTCCTGTTGTTTCATCTTTTAACTTTAATTTAACTCCTTCTAGTCTTATGGCGTTATTGTTATTATCTACTTTTACTAATTGGAAATTTATATTTGCTCCTTTTAGTTCATTTTCAACATTTATTTCAATTTCTCCTGTTGATGTTATGCTTGCTTTAAGTCCTTTTGTTGTTTTATTTTCGTCAATTTCAAATACTCCATTGCTATCTTTTGTTAAAACTATTTTTTTGCTTTCAGTATCTAATACATATTTTTTATCTACCTGTGTTTGTTCTAAATTAATTGTTACTTCATTTCCAGAAGCTTGTGTTATTTTAAATGTTCCATCTGTTCCTGTTATTTTTTCCGCTTCTGAAGAGTCACTATTATTTACAATTGATGTTATTTTAAATCTAGAGTCTGGTATTTTAATATCGAAATTATCTTTTTGTGTATTAATTACTTTTAAATTATATGTAGTTTTTGGTTCTAGCTTAATTTCTACAATTGCTTTATATGTAGTTGTATCACTTTCATTTTCTACTTCATATTTTACTTCAATTTCATTAACATTTATTGTTTCTTTTGCTTTTTCAATATTTATAATGTTTCCATCTTCGTTATACTCTATTTGATAATCTATTTGATTGTTATATGTGTAATATGTATCTGGAGTTCCTGCAACAACAGTATTATATTCATAACTTCCTGTTCCTGGAACATTTAGATTTTCTATATATGCAATACCACTTTGGTTAGTTACTATATCTGTTGTAGAAGTTGAATTTGGTTGGTTAGTTTTTAAACTTACATCTTTTATTCCTATTTCATTATCATTAATGTCTACAACTTTATATTCTATTAAGTTTTTCTTTTTTGTAGGTTGATTTTGTAATATAGCAATTACTGTATTTGTTATTTTATCTATTGAAACTATTATATCTTCTGAAGTTTTCTCTTCTACTATGCTTAATTCCCCTTTGTCTGTTTTATTTATTACAACTATTTTTTCACCTTCAAATTTCTTATACCCAATTGCATTTTCTAATTCATTTATTTTTATTACAATTTCTCCGTTTCCTGGAATTTTTGTTACATCTATATTACCATTTTCATCTGTATAATCTGTAACATCTAATTTTTCTCCATTTATAGAATTTATTGTAATATTGTATTTTGAACCTTCAACTCCTTTATTTTCATATCTTTCAATTAATCTAAAGTTGAATAAAGAACCTATTGGGTCATTTGCAATTTTTAAGTTTACACTATTATCTTTAGTTACTACTTTATTTAAAGGATTATCATTTCCTATTCTTGCAGATATAACTGTTTCATCATTCATTTTTACATATACTGGTATTGGATCTTTTTGTGCTACATATCCTGATGGTGCTGAATTTTCTACTAAGTAATATAAATATTCTTTTTCTTCACCATAAACATCTGCTGAAAATTCTGTTTTACCTTCTTCATTTGTAGTTTCTTGCTCAGTATGTTTTCCATCTGGTTGTGTTAGGGTAAATGTTGCTCCTTGTAGATTTATTTTGTCACTACTTGAACTTATTTTATTTAAATCCATCTTTATTGTTTTTTGCACAAATGGTATATCTACATTAACATTATAAGTAAAGTCACTTACGTTATGCGGATCTCTAATTGCCTCTGTGCTTGCTTTAACGTTTGAAGATGTTTTAACTTGATCTACTGTTATTGTTTGGTCTGGATGCTGGTCTCTATTTACAACTACAGTAATATCTTGCATTTCTTTAAATTGTTTTGGTGTATTTAAACATTTTATTTCAAATGTTATTTCTCCTGTAACTCTAAAATAGTCTTCATCTGCTATATTTATATTTCCATTTGAATCTGTTGTTTTTGTATCATTATATATAATTTCTCCATTTGAATTTTTTGCTATTATTTTAAACTTCAAATCTGATAATTTATCATTTGTGTATTTTCCACTATATGCATTCATATTTAATACAAATTGTTTTTTTACATTTGTAAGTTCTAATTCAATATTTTCAGAATCTTGATTTAATATATTAAATTTATGATATTTTAAATCTGGATAATCTATTGTGTATGTATGTTTTTCTTCGTTATTCCAATATACTTTAAACCATCTTGAACTTTTAATTTCTGCATTTGTAATATTTCCTTCTTCATCAAATGTAATATTTAACACATGATTATTCAAGTAATTTTTATATCCATTTGGAATTCCTCTTCCTATAGGTTGATTATAATAGTAATATCCTTCATCTAAATCGTATTCGTATTCACCTTCGCCTGAAACATAACCAGAAATTACATATTTATTATCATTAACAGTTTCTCCTTGTAGTCTTCTACTCCATTTACTTTCATTGTAAATAATTGTAGCTCCACCAATTAAGTTTTTATTATCATAATCTATTTTATTTAATGTAACTGTAAATTTCTTTGGTGGTAAATAAATTTCTGTAGATATTTGTCTTATATTATTATTTATACTTGTATTGTTATCTACATTTGTGATTTCATTTGTTGCATCATCAATATGAATATTAATTGTTTTGCTATCTCCCAAGTAAAATGCTGCCGGTCTTGGCTCTTCTTGTGTTATTTCATAACTAAAGTCTCCACTACCTTCTAGGTCTGTAAATAGTACTGTTCCATCTGCCTGAGTTATACCTGTTTTTTCCATAATAGGCTCACCGTTTTCATCTGTTCCTAGAGATACTTGGTTTCCACTTGAATCTTTTCTTATTATTTTTACATGAACACCTTCTGCTTTTGCTTGATGATATTCTTCGTTCATTGCAGTTATTCTTAATGAATGTACTTTCTTTTCGTTAGATATTTGTACTGGTATTACATTTTGCTTATTAATTTCTCCAATATGTACATATTCATTGTCTTTTTCTTGTTCAACTTTTGTTACCACACCATCTGAGTTAAATGTTATTAATAAACTGGTTTCCTTAGAAAGTGCTATATATCCATAAGGAACTTCTTTTTCTTCTAATATATATTTATACGTTCCTTCTCCTGCAACCTCTCCTGTAAATACTACTTCTTCATTATTTTTTGTTATTTGTGTGTATTCGTTTCTTGCATATCCATTTTCAAAACTTGGTTGATGTAATATAAATTTTGCGTTTTTAACTTTTATATTATTATCCAACTTATCTACTTTATTTAGATTAATATTAAATGTTTGAGGCTCAATGTATAGTGTTACTTTAATTATTTTATTTGAATCATCTATTTGTACATTTTGCGCATTTTCTCTTAATGTTATTTTAGTTGTATCCCAATTTTTATTTATTTTTATTGTTTGAGCGTCGCCTTTTTCATATCCAGTTGGTACACTAATTTGTTCTAATGTGTAATCTACATCTCCTCTTTGTATTAAATCATCAGATTCTATAAATCCTTTTTCATCTGTTGTTTCTTCTGCACTATATATTTCACTGTTATTTGCTTTTCCTGTTATATTTATTTTTACATTTTTAACAGGTACATTTTTGTATTTTGAATCTACTGCATTTATTTGTATTTTATATGGCATTTGTTCATTAGTAACTGTTAATGGAATTGTATTTTTAGTACTTGTTCCTAATGTTAGTACTTTGCTATTTTCTACGGTTGTTTCATCTGTTCCTTTTTCTACATTTGTTATATTTCCATCTTTATCAAATGTAATTTTTAATGTTGTATTAATGTTATGATTTATATATCCACTTTGACTTGCTTCTTGAACTTTATATTCATATGTTCCTTCTCCTGCAACTTCTGGACAAATTACTAATTTTTCTCCTTTTACTGTTGTTCCTGTTACTTTTTCCCTTTTATAAATTTTTATATCTGGTTGTTCAACAATAAATGTTGCATTTTCTATTAATGTATTACCATATAATTTTTCGTATTTAGTAATTTCTAAATTATATGTTTGAACATCTACATATATTTTACTATCTATTATTTTATTATCATCGTTTATTTGTGTATCTGAATCTTGCTTTGTTAAACTTAATTTTGTTGTTAAAACATCTCTATGTAAGCTTATTGTTTTTGTTGCACCTGCTAAATAGCCTGCTTTTCCTTTTATTACTGTTAGTTCGAATGTAAAATCACCTGTTTGTGAAATACCAGATAATTGTATTTCTCCATTTTCGTTTGTAATTAAGTTCTTATTATAAAATTCTTTTCCAGTAGAATCTTTTCCTACCACTTGTATTGTTATTCCATCTACTCCAATTCTATATCCTGCATATTTTTTATTTAATGCTTGAATTTTTAGAATTGCACCTTTTTGTTTATTTGCAATAGTTAAATTTAATTTATTATCTTCTATTTGGCTTTCTTTTAAATAATTTTCTTGCTCTATTGTTAAATCGTCCTTACTTTCTGTTACTTCTCCTTTAACAATAGCTTTTGAATTTTCTTCTATATTATTTATTGAATTTAAGCTTCCATCATCATTGAATGTTAAATTAAAGTTTAATGAAAATTCTGTATTTTCATAACCTTGTGGTACTTTTGTTTCGGTTAATGTATATTCAAATGTTCTTTGTTCTATTTCATTTATAATTGGATTTTCTAATTGCATTTCTAATACTTCATTATCTACTGTTTTTTCTATAACATTATTTCTTTGTATTGTTTGTTCTGTACCATCTTCGTTAGTATATGTTAGATCTGGTTGTTTAGCAGTAAACTCTGCATTTCCAATTAATGTATTTGAAAGGCCTACATCTTTTTTGTTTATCTTCACTGTAAATACATCTGGTTCTACATATACAGTAGCTTTTATTATTTTATTTATATTATCTATCTCAACAGATAAGTTTTCATTTTTATTTTCTAATAGTGTTAAATTTTCTGTTTGTAGATTTTTATTTACTTTTATTGTTTTACTTTCTGGTGTTTTGTAGCCTTGTGGTACTTGTATTCCTGTAATTGTATATTTTAAGTCTCCAGATCTTTTTATTATGTCAGATACTGCTTTTCCTTCTTGATTTGTTTCTAATATTCCACTTCTATAAAATTCTGTTTCATCCAAATCTGTATTACCTGTTATTTGGAATGTAGCACCTTTTACAGGAACTTGTTTGTAATTTTTATGTTTTGCATAAATTTCTATTGTGTACTCTTGTTGCTCATTTAATAGGTTCATTTCTGCTTTTTTGTTTTCTGTTTTTACATTTTCTATATAATCTGAATTTTCACTTATATTTGTTATATTACCATGTTCATCAAATGTAATAGTTACAGGAATGTCTCCATTTATTTGTTTGTATCCATTTGCCTTTTTAGTTTCTGTTAAATAATATGTTGCTTGTCCTCCATCTGCATTGCATACTACATTTGCATTGTAATTTATTATTCCGTCGCTACCAGTTGTTTGAGTTAGTATATCTCGTATACCTGGTTGTGTTAATTTTAGTTCAACTCCCTCTACAGGAATATTTTCATCTAAATCTTTTTTGTTTATTTTAAAATTGAATTTCTTTGGTTGTAATGGTATTGTTGCTGTTACTACTTTTTTATCGTTGTCTAATTCTATACCATCGTCTTTAGTTACCATAGTTAATTCATTTGTTTCAAAATCTCTATTTAATGTATATGTATAGTCCTCTGCATTTTCATATGCTGCATGTTCTTTCTTTTGTTTTATTACATATTTCACTTCTCCAGATTTATTTATTTCTATTGATAAATTCCCCTTTGAATCTGTTGTGCCACTTTCATATAAAACTTGTGAGTTATTTTTATCATAACCATATACTTCAAATTCTGCTCCTACAACAGGAATTTTATTATATTCTTTATCTATAGCGTTTATGTTTAATGTATAAAATTTCATTTTGTTTGTTAAATCTAGATTAATTATGTCGTTTTCTACAGATTTTATTTTTGCATTTGAGCTATTTCCAGCTATATATACATTTCCAATCTCTCCATCTGGTGTAAAGTGCATCTTTACTACTGTTTGAGTGTTTTGCTCTATATATCCTGTTGGTACTGTTTCTTCGTTTAGTACATATGTATAATAATATGTATACCATCTGCCATCTGAACCTTTAGTTGATTGTAAAACTCCTGCTACTTCTGCAGATAATTTTAGATTTCCAGAAGCATTTGTTGTTCCAGAAACTTTTGAGTTTGCAGGAATATCTTTTGTTTGTGGTTGAGAAAGTACATATTTTGCCCCTTGCAAAGTTGCTCCAGATTTTTCATCTATTTTATTTATATTAAATACTATTACTTTTGGTGCTATAGTAAATTTTGCTTTTATTATTTTATTGTAATTATCTACTTCTACACTTTCTCCATCTTTTGCCTCTAAACTTGAAGTTGTTACTGTAATAATTCCTGAGGTTAAATCTTTATTAATACTTAAGTTTTCATTATCTTTATCTTCATATGGTCCTGGTGTTGAATTAAATTGTACTTCAAAAGAGCTTTTTGGTACATATGTTAATGTATCTATAGTAATTTTTCCGTTTGAATCTGTTCTTAAATTTTCGAAAGTTTGTATTATGTCTCCAGTTTCATTTTTTTGTACAACTGTACAATTTACATCACTAACTAAAATTTCTTGAAATTCTTTATTTATAGTTGTTATCTCTAGTGTATATCTTTCTAAAAAGCTTATACTTGGTGATTTTTCATTATTTGTTAATGTTTTACTTTCTTGTCTTTTATCGTCATAATTTATAGTTGCACTATTTATAATTTTCACTGTTTGGTTTATATATGTTCTATCTATTTCATTATTCAATGTGAATTTAATTCTAAAACTTACTTTATTAGTTGTAATTTGAGGAATTGTTAATTTATATCCTTGTTTACTACCTATAAATGCTGCTGTTCCTAAATTAGGTTGTGAGCTTATTTCCATGTTAAATAGTTCTTTTGCTTGTTCTGTAAATAAACCATCTACTACAACATTATTTATTTCTTTTTTTACTGTTGAATATATGTATTCTGAAATTTGAGTATTTAATTGGTCAAAATTGTAATTACTGCTATCTTCTATTTGATACACTTTTGTATTTTTTGTAGCCTTATATTCTGTTTGTTTGTTTGCATTTTCTCCTATTATTACTGCTGTCATATACAAGTTTTGGTCATCTTGTATTTCTTTTATGATATCTGCTGATTTTTGATTTTCCTCTGTATCTGTAAATACAACTATGTGCTTATTTTTTGCTTTTCCAGTAAAGCTATTTTTAGCATATTCAAGGGCTGTTGTTGCAGTTATTCCATTATAAGTTGTTATATTATTTATAGCTTGAATTATATCTTCTTTGCTTCCAGTCATTGCAGTAATTGTTCCATTGTAATCTTGTAATGACATATATGCATCTGGAATTTTTGTATATATTTTATTTACAGTTTCTATCATTTTAGCTTTATATGTATTTATTTTACTTTCACTCCACATAGAAAATGAATTATCTAATACTAAAGCTACTTCTGTTCCTTGGTCTTGTAAATTCTCTACTTCTACGTTTAAAATAAAACTTTTGTCTTCCACGTTAGTAATAGTGTGAGCAACACGAATAGAACTATCTTCGATAGTTTCATTTTTTCCATCATTAGCTATTTGCAACACTGCTCTTGTTGTTACTTCACCAAAAGTTGCTTTAGTTAATGCTATAAAAATTAATAAAGTTGCTAATACCATAACTGGCAATTTTCTTTTCATTCGTATGCTCCTTAATCCTATTTTTCTTCTTATAATATTAGCATTTTTATTATTTACAGTTCAATATAGCTTTTTTTAATTTATATATAGCAGAATAGAACTCCTTACGGGAGTTCTATTTATATTATTATTACTATAAAATTTAAGTTTATATTACTTTTTTGTTATTTTTATGACAAAAAACATTGTTTTTCTTAGGGAATAGCCTATTTAAAGTAGGGACGACCATTGGTCGCCTTTTATATTTTTTCTTTGTGGCAGTCAATGACCGCCCCTACATTTTTTATTGTTGAGCACGGAGCACCGTGCCCCAACAATTGAATATTTTTACATTGGTATTTGTGTCAACTGGGGACTGTCCCTATTGACACAAATTTTATAATTTTTCTATTTCTTCTTTAGATAAGCCAGTTATCTCTATTATTAAAGTAATATCTAAGTTAGCATTTTTCATTTTTTTAGCATTACTGATTTTAGTCTTACGTATACCTTCTTTCATACCTTCTTTTTTGCCTTCTTTTATTCCTTTTTGTAATATTCTTTCGTTTTCTTCGTCTATTGCATCTAATATTGCTAACATTTCTTTTTCCTCCCTTTTCTTTAATTTTTTTATTAATTTATTGGTTATTTCATCGTTGTTTATTTTTCTTCTTAGTATTATATCTAGCATTACTATTAAAAAGTTTCTTTGTTCTTGTGTAAATTCATTGTTATTTAATAATACATTTACCGTTCTTTCTAAATAATTAACTATATTTTCATCATCACTTTTTCGTTCTATCAACATTGCTTTTGATAAAAATGTTTTTTCTTTTAGTAATTCTTCTTCTGTGAAATTATTTACATCTACTAATTTATATCTTCCTAATTCTTCTCCATTGTATTGTT
>ERZ772819.1955-NODE-1955-length-15953-cov-3.313373_pt1 | contig 15953 bp, 13 predicted proteins | sample MGYA00580860_ERZ772819 | MGnify/ENA primary metagenome ERZ772819 (study PRJEB29015, sample SAMEA2737683) | human gut metagenome | biome: human gut; feature: human-associated habitat; material: faeces | place: China | collected 2012 ...
GTGGACTGCACATACAACAAATCCTGTACCATTTATTCTTGTAAATGCAGATCCGAAATATACACTGCGCGAGAACGGATGTCTTGCAGATATCGTTCCTACACTGATCCAGCTTATGGGAATGGAACAGCCTGCGGAAATGACAGGAAAATCACTTCTTGTAGAGAAATAATATAATACAAAAACTGTGAGAACTGCTTTGCAGACATCAGCAGTTCGTGATATTGACGAAACCCTCTGACACAAATCAGAGGGTTTTTTGTTTGTTTTTGGTGATTATGTAGAAAATCATGGAATTAAAAAACACATCTTGAAATGGAAAATTTTTTCAACTATAATCGCTCTGATATCTGATAAAACAGATATCGAAAACAGCAAATAAAGAGGATTAAAAAAGGATTGGGAGGGTTTATTGGAATGCAGACAGACATGACAGTTGGGAAACCAATGAAGATGATACTAGATTTTACGATACCTGTATTTATAGGCAATGTATTCCAGCAGTTTTACAACATGGCAGATGCCATAATCGTGGGGAAATTTGTAGGAACAAAAGGATTGGCAGCAGTAGGTTCTACGGGAACGATCATGTTCCTCATTATAGGATTTCTTACAGGACTGACAGCCGGGTTTACGGTTCTCACTTCACAGAAATTCGGTGCGGGAAAGATGGATGAAATGCGCCAGTCTGTGGGAAATGCGGCGTTGTTATCTATCATTATTTCAGTTATCATGACGGCAGTCAGTATGTTGGGAATGCACTCATTATTGACGTTAATGCATACGCCGGAGGATATTTTTAAGGATGCATATACTTATATCATGATTATCTGTGGCGGTATTTTTGCTCAGGTGTTATATAACATTCTGGCAAGTATTCTGAGAGCATTAGGTAACAGTAAAACACCATTGTATTTTCTGATACTTGCGGCACTTTTGAATGTGGCACTTGACTTAATATTTATTATTGCTTTCCATATGGGTGTGGCAGACGCTGCATGGGCCACGATCACAGCGCAGGGAGTATCTGGACTGCTTTGCCTGGTTTATATTATAAAATGTATGCCGGAATTAAGATTAAAGAGAGATGACTGGAGATTCCGCTCTGGAATTGCCAAGAACGAAATTCTTGTCGGTATTCCTATGGGACTTCAGTATTCTATTACAGCGATCGGAACGATGATGGTTCAGTCTGCGTTAAATATTCTTGGTTCTTATGCGGTAGCCGCATTTACGGCTGGAAATAAGATTGAAAATATCTTTACCCAGGCATATGTTGCAATCGGTACAACGATGGCTACATACAATGCACAGAATATCGGTGCACGTAAGCTTGACAGAGTCAGACAAGGATTTAACTGTGCGCATATTATTGGAATCATTTATGCGATCGTGACAGGTGTGATCATATTTTTCTTTGGAAAATATCTCTCATACTTGTTTATTTCAGATAACGCAGCAGAGGTTATTCCGATGGTCGATATTTATGTTAAATGTGTTGCAGTATTTTTTATTCCTTTACATTTTGTCAATGCACTGCGAAATGGTATCCAAGGTATGGGATACGGACTGCTCCCTATGCTGGCTGGTGTAGCTGAGCTTGCAGGTCGTGGAATCACTGCGATGATCGCGGCAGCACATAAGAGTTATTTTGGAGCATGTATGGCCAGTCCGATGGCATGGGTATTGGCAGGAGGATTGCTCATCATTATGTATTTCTATGTCATGAAAGACATGAAACGCAGACTTGATTTATAGAATAAAAAATGATACCGGTGACTGTGAAAACCTTGAACAGTTTCCGGTTATCTTTTTTTATAGGATTGTTTAGAAAAAAATTAAAAAAATTTAAGAAAAAAGTGAATAGTACATGCAAACTGGAAGAATTATGTTATAATGAGAAAGCTGATACAGGCAAGTTATAGATTACTGTTCAAAAGTTTTGTTTCGGATGCTGTATTTTCCGGAATAAAATGAACGGTAATACTTATATTGAGGAGAAAATAGATGGGCAACAAAGAGGAAAGAAGTAACAAAGCCTCGGATGGCAATGTAGAAACAACAGGCAGACATCGTAAATCTGCAAGGCCGGGAAAAATCACTTATGTACCGATTAATGATGAAGATCTTGCACCTTATGAACCGCCTGTCAGGAAGAAGCATAAAGCTTTAAAAATAACAGGAATTACTGCTGCAATGATCCTGGTAAGTGCAGGTGCTGCATATGCGGGCATGTCATACTATTATTCAGATAAGTTTTTTGAGGGAACCTCAATCAATGGAATTAACTGTTCCGGAAAAACTGCTTATGAGGCAGAACAGTTAATTGCAAAGACAGTGGAGAATTATTCCATAGAAGTTGATTCAAGAAATCTGGATCCGCAGACGATAAGCGGAGATCAGATTGGATATAGCTATGTTTCCGATGGAAGTGTATTGAAACTTCTAAAAGATCAGAAACCATACGAATGGATTCGTGGCTTATTTGAAAAAAAGAGCTACACAACAGCAGAGAATACGACATATGATAAAGAAAAAATGAAAGAACAGGTCAGGGAGCTTAACTGTGCGCAGGAAGAGAATCAGGTTGCACCTGAGAATGCATATGTCGCATATGGAGATTCTCAGTTTGAAATCGTTCCTGAGACAGAGGGAAGCGAATTAAACCTTCGGGAAGCCTATAATGCACTTTCAGAAGCTGTTTCCGGAAATGAGGCATCTGTTGATTTTGACAGCAATCCTGACGTGTACGTAAAGGCAGATGTGACGAGCGATGATCCAGATCTGCAGGCATCCCTTGATGCATGCAATAATTTCACGAAAGCAAATATTACCTACACTTTCGGGGATGAGACGGTGACCCTGGATGGAAATACAGTAAAAGACTGGCTGAACTTTGACGAAAAAGGTCAGCTTATTATGGATGATGCATCTTTCCAGCAGCATATTGCAGATTACGTGGCTCAGCTTGCTGCGGCGCATGATACAGTGGGCACAGAGAGAGAGTTCCAGACAACAAGCGGACGAACAGTCAGCGTCTACGGCTCTGCATATGGATGGCAGATAGACCAGGCTTCCGAGGTGGCAGAACTGACACAGGAGATTCAGTCAGGAATACAGACTACCAGAGAACCGGTATATTCTATGACAGCGAATGCACATGGTTATAATGATATTGGAAATACTTACATTGAAGTTGATCTGAGCGAACAGCATATGTACTATTATCAGAATGGAGAGGATATTTTTGAATCTGATATTGTTTCCGGTGATATGAGATACGCTGACCGTCAGACTCCGGCAGGTATTTATACACTTTATTATAAAAAGAGTCCTGATGTGCTCAGAGGTAAACAGCTTGCAAATGGTAAATATGAATATGAGGCGAAAGTAAATTATTGGATGCCGTTTAACGGCGGCATCGGATTCCATGATGCAAACTGGCAGCCATATTTTGGCGGTGACCGCTTTATGGAAGGTGGTTCACATGGATGTATCAATATGCCTCCGGATAAAGCGGCAGAACTTTATAATATCATTGATTATAATATACCGATCGTATGTTTCTATTGATAATATTTTCGGGGCTGTTGTGAGAAGCAATAGTCCCGGATTTTTATAAAAAGAAAATGGTTCTCCAGATTAGAGTATGTTTGAAAAAACAGTCATTTCAGCAATTAACATGTTCTTGGGCTGGAGACGGAAGGGAGATTATTTATGGGTAATATGGATTCTTTGGATCTGATATTGACAGTAGCTGCTTTTATAGTTGGCATAATGCTTCTGACAGGACATGGAGACATTTTTATGAAAGGTGGAAATGCAGATGTCCGTAAGAAACTATATGATGAGAAAAAGATGGCAAAGGGATGTGGAATAGCACTTATTCTGATTGGCGTTATTTCAGCGGTAGATATGTTTACTACAGGACTGGTCTTTAAAATTGCATACATAGTGGTATTATTAATCATTATTATCGGCCTTTTGTATTTCTTAAGAGTAAAATGTAAGAAATAAACGAAGTTATGAACATATAACTTTTGGCAGAAGAGCGAATAATTCAGTGGTTGTACATATTTAACAAATATAAAAGGAATCGCTTTATAACCGGTTTGCATCGTGCCGGCTCAAATGCGGTTCTTTTTATGTATTAGCGTTCTGGAGAATTTTATGATAAGATAAGAGAAATGAGATAATGAAAGGTGAAACTTATTAAATTATGCTTGAAGAAATTGTATCTCCTCTGGTAGAATGGTACAGAGAAAATAAAAGAATTCTGCCATGGAGAGATAAGAATAATGCTTATTATACGTGGGTATCAGAAATTATGCTTCAACAAACCCGGGTGGAAGCAGTAAAGCCATACTTCCAGAGATTTATCACAGAACTTCCGGATATAGAAGCTCTGGCAGAGTGTCCGGAGGAGAAGCTTCTGAAGCTATGGGAAGGATTGGGATATTACAATCGCGTCCGAAATATGCAGGAGGCAGCTCGTACTGTAAAAAATGAATATAATGGCAGATTGCCTGAAGACTATCAGGCACTTTTGTCGTTAAAGGGAATAGGAAGTTATACAGCCGGTGCTATCGCTTCTATTGCATATGGGATTGCAGTTCCGGCAGTAGACGGAAATGTACTTCGTGTAATTTCCAGAATTACAGAGAGTACGGAAGATATCAGCAAACAATCTGTCCGTAAGAAAATAGAGCAGCAGTTACAGCAGATCATGCCGTCAGAATGCCCGGGAGATTTTAATCAGGCATTGATGGAACTTGGTGCGATAGTATGTGTCCCGAATGGTCAGGCAAAGTGTGAAGAATGTCCTGTTGCCTCTGCCTGTCTAGCATGTAGACATGACAAGGTAGAGGGCATTCCTGTAAAAGCCCCTAAGAAAGCCAGAACTCTGGAAGATAAAACAGTATTTATCATTCAGGATGGAGAATATACAGCTATCAGAAAAAGACCGGAAAAAGGACTTTTGGCAGGCTTATATGAATTGCCAAATGTTATGGGACATCTGGAAAGGAAAGAAGCTCTTTCCTATGTAGAGAGTCTTGGACTTGATCCTTTATATATAGAGAAACTTCCGCCTGCGAAACATATTTTTTCCCACATTGAGTGGAGAATGCAGGCATACAGGATAAAGGTGTCATCTCTGAAAAAAACACAGGACAAAGAGATTATTTTTGCAAATAAGAAACGGTCAAGTAAACAATACGCAATTCCATCTGCTTTCGGAGCGTATGCAAAATATATCAAGGAGGATACAACAAGATGAAACTGTTAAGTATTGCGATTCCATGCTATAATTCTCAGGATTATATGGAAAAATGTATAGAGTCATTATTAGTAGGCGGAGAGGAAGTAGAGATTCTGGTAGTAGATGACGGATCTTCGGACAGAACTGCAGAGATTGCAGATGCCTATGCAGCGAAATATCCTACGATCATAAAGGCTATCCATCAGGAGAATGGTGGACATGGAGAAGCTGTCAATGCAGGAATCAGAAATGCGACAGGTTTATATTTTAAAGTAGTAGACAGTGATGACTGGGTAAATAAAGAAGCGTATATTAAGATTCTGGAAACTTTATACGAGTTACTCAGAGGACCGCAGACAGTCGATCTTCTGATCAGCAATTTCGTATATGAGAAACAGGGAGCAACACATAAAAAAGTAATGCAGTACCGCAGATGTCTTCCTCAGGACAGAGTATTCGGATGGGAAGAAGTAAAACATATGCCGAAGGGAAAATATCTCCTGATGCATTCCATGATCTACCGTACCAAATTGCTTCAGGAGTGTGGACTGGAATTACCGAAGCATACATTCTATGTAGATAATCTGTTTGCATTTGAGCCGCTTCCATATGTTAAGAACCTGTATTATCTGGACGTTAATTTCTACCGCTACTTTATCGGCAGAGATGACCAATCCGTAAACGAGAAAGTAATGATCAAACGAATTGACCAGCAGATTCGTGTAAATAAGCTGATGGTAGACGCATATATTAATTGCGGAAATACCAATAAACGCCTGAAAGAGTATATGTTCAGTTATCTGGATATCATAACAACGATTTCTTCTATCATGCTGATACGTGCTAATACAGAGGAATCTCTGCAGAAGAAGAAAGAACTTCTGGAATATATTAAAACGCAGAACAAACTGGTATACAGAAAATTACGCCACAGTCTTTTTGGAAGAGTAATGAACCTGCCAGGAAAGGGTGGAAGAAAGATGTCAGTGGCAGCCTATAAGATCAGCCAGAAATTCTATGGATTTAATTAATTGAAATTGGGTTAAAAATAGACAGAAAACATCTGATATTTTGATTGTACAGAGTTTTTACATGTAAAGGAATGGATGAAAGATGATAAAAAAGAACTTATGTTAGGAAACATCTTATGTTTTCTAAAAAAGTTCTTTTTGTTTTATCAAAATCTATTTCAAGAAGGTAATTTTAATTTTCACTTTTTTTTCGTCTGGCCTCTCCAAAGTAAGATGCTCTGGAAGAAACGGCGGCTTTTCTCGGATAAAAAAACAAAAATCCAAATAAAGCAAGAGTCGCACCCATACATACATCAATCACTGAATGCTGTTTCAGGAACATGGTTGACATGATGATCAATGCGGTAAGGGTAAAGGAAGCAGCCTTTACTATTTTCTTATCACGAAGTGCCTCACAGTTTGTGAGAGACATATGTATCGCAAGAGAGTTAAAAACATGAATACTTGGAAGAATATTTGTAGGAGTGTCTGTGCTGTACAGCCATTTCACCATATCTGTAAAAATATTATCCCTTGGGAACTCTGTTGGACGTAAATGCTGTGCATTTGGATAAACGTAAGAAACGATCAGAAAAACAGTCATTCCCATCATAAGGTTAAATGCCAGCTGGTAGTATTCATGTTTGTTTTTATTAAAAAATATAAAATAGATTACAGCCAGGAACATGTACGGAAACCATAACAGATAAGGTATGATAAAAACCTCACAAAATGGTATCCAGTCATCGAAAACCGTATGTACGATATGATAGCTGTGAACTGGAAGATGTTCCAGATAATTGAACATCAAAATATAAATAATACTGTAAATACCGATCACAAAGCCATGTCGGTATTTTTCAATAAGACGTTTCACAATGTCACCTTCTTTATATAATCTGTTTAATACTGTATTACTGTTCATTTCGTTTGCAGTAACATTCTATATTCTTTCTTTCATTATCATAACATCTTCATACTGCTTTTACAAATAAATTTTCTCATAAAGTATATAAAAATTTTATAAAAAAATTCTCAATAAAGTGTAGCGTTTTACAAAGTTTTAACATAAAGCAGAACAAAGATTTTACGGCTTTTTATTATACTGATATCAACTGAGCCGGAGAAATTATAGTGATTTTCGAAAATGTCATGTTGTTTCCGGAGATTGTACACTGGTTTCGGCTTATGGCATTCAGCAAATAATTGTAAATGGAGAACAAAAAAATGATATATTTGGTAGAAGATGATGAGAGTATACGTGAACTGGTGATTTATACATTGAAAAGTCAGGGATTTGAAGCAAAAGGATTTGAAAGACCTTCTCACTTCTGGAAAGCCCTGGAAAAGGAAAAACCTGCACTTCTGCTCCTTGATGTGATGCTGCCGGAAGAGGATGGGATTTCCATATTGAAGAAATTGCGTATGCGTCCGGATACACGTAAACTTCCTATTATCATGCTGACAGCAAAAAGCAGTGAATATGATACAGTGGTAGGTCTTGACAGCGGGGCAGATGACTATATTCCAAAACCATTCCGCATGATGGAACTGATCTCAAGGATCCGCGCATTATTAAGAAGAACAGAAGATGACGGCGCAGAAGAATATCGGACAGGAAACCTTTATGTCTGCCCTTCCAGACATATTGCAACTGTAGATAAAAAGAATGTAAATCTTACATTAAAAGAATATGAAGTATTATGTCTGCTTCTGAAAAACAGCGGAACTGTACTTTCCAGAACCCAGCTTCTGAATCAGGTCTGGGGGTATGAATTCGACGGAGAGAGCAGAACCGTTGATGTACATATCCGGACATTGAGACAGAAACTGGGAAGTGCCGGTGAACTGGTGGAGACAGTTCGTGGAGTCGGATATAAAATTAATATGAAATAAAGTTAAAGAATAACTGGAAACAGGAATTTATCTATGCTATACTTTTAAATATGAGAATTGCAGGAGTTGCAAAGAGCAAAGCAAAATAGCTTTTGATCCTGACATCTTAAATATAAGCAGATGCCAAAAATAAATGGACAGCTGCCCGAAATCAACGGTCAGGGATATCAGAAACCCTGACTGTAGATTTTTATAAGGAGAATAAAAATTATTTTATGAAATCATTAGTAATAGCAGAGAAACCTTCTGTAGCCAGAGATATTGCCCGGGTGCTTCGCTGTAATCAGAAAGGCAATGGAACGCTGGAAGGAAAAGAATATGTGGTTACCTGGGCACTGGGACATCTGGTTACCCTTGCTGATCCGGAAGAATACGACAAAAAGTATACAAAATGGGAGATGTCCACACTTCCCATGATGCCGGATCGAATGAAGCTGGTAGTTATTCGACAGACCGGTAAACAGTACAATGCAGTAAAAACGCAGCTGTACAGAAAAGACATAAACGATATTATAATAGCCACAGATGCCGGAAGAGAAGGTGAACTGGTAGCCCGCTGGATTCTTGACAAAGCGGACTGTCATAAACCAATCCGCAGACTGTGGATTTCTTCAGTTACAGACAAAGCTATCAAAGAAGGATTCGGAAATCTGAAAAACGGACATGAGTATGATAATCTGTACAGAGCAGCTGTGGCAAGAGCGGAAGCTGACTGGCTGGTGGGAATGAACGGTACAAGGGCACTTACCTGTAAATATAATGCCCAGCTTTCCTGCGGGCGTGTACAGACTCCTACACTGGCGATGATCGCGAAACGGGAAGAAGAGATACGGGCATTTAAGCCGAAGGAATATTACGGAATCACCCTGAAAGCAGGTGATATCACCTGGACATGGAAGGAACCAAAGAGTAAGAGCTTCAGAACTTTTAATAAAGAACGGGCAGAGGAGATTTCCGACGTTCTCAGAAATCAGTCTCTGGAAGTAACTTCCGTAACCAGCAAAGAGAAAAAATCCTTTGCACCGGGTTTGTATGACCTGACCACACTGCAGAGAGAGGCAAATCGGAAATATGGATATTCTGCAAAGCAGACTCTGAATATCATGCAGCGTCTGTATGAAAATCACAAAGTACTCACTTATCCGAGGACAGATTCCAGATATATTGGAAAGGATATTGTTCCTACAATTAAAGAACGACTGAGAGCCTGCGCAACAGGACCGTACAGAAAACTGGCAGGCGCACTGATGAATCAGCCTGTTCGTGCAAATGGAAGTTTTGTGGATGATAAAAAGGTCAGCGACCATCATGCAATTATCCCTACGGAGCAGTTTGTGCAGCTTGACCATATGACAAATGAAGAACGTAAGATTTACGATATGGTAGTTCGCAGATTCCTCAGTGTGCTGTATCCGCCTTTTGTTTATGAACAGGTGAGCATGGAGGGAATTGTTGCTGGAGAACTTTTTGCTGCCAGCGGGAAAGTTGTAAAAAGTGCCGGATGGAAAGATGTGTATGAAAATACGGACGACACTGAAGAGGATGAGGATACTGCTGACGATGCGCAGAAATTGAAAGATCAGAAGCTTCCACAGATGAAGAAAGGTGAGAGACTGCATATAGAGAATGTATCCATGAATACAGGAAGGACAAAGCCACCTGCAAGATTCACAGAAGCAACGCTTCTTGCAGCAATGGAGAATCCGGTGCGCTATATGGAGAGTCATGATACAAAGGCAGCGAAAACTCTCGGTGAGACAGGTGGTCTGGGGACAGTTGCTACAAGGGCCGATATTATTGAGAAACTGTTTAACAGCTTTCTGATGGAGAAAAAAGGCAATGAAATCCATCTGACCTCCAAGGCAAAGCAGCTTCTGGAACTGGTACCCGAGGAACTGCGCAAGCCGGAACTGACCGCAGACTGGGAGATGAAGCTTGGAAATATTGCAAAGGGTAAAATGAAACAGGAAACCTTCCTGAAAGAAATATACCTGTGACATTGTAGATGAGATCAAAACCGGACAGGGAACTTTTCGTCATGACAATCTCACAAACAAGATCTGTCCGAACTGCGGAAAGAAGCTTTTGGCAGTTAACGGAAAGAATGCAAAGATGCTGGTATGTCAGGACAGAGAGTGCGGTTATAAAGAAACCCTGTCCAGAACTACCAATGCCCGTTGTCCCAAGTGTCATAAACGTATGGAAATGTATGTGAAAGGCAAAGAAGAGACATTTATCTGTGCCTGCGGCTATAAAGAAAAGCTTTCTGCTTTTCAGGCGAGAAGAGCCAAAGAGGGAGCAGGAGTTAATAAGCGTGATGTTCAGAAATACATGAGACAACAGCAGAAAGAAGCCAAAGAGCCGGTGAATAATGCATTTGCACAGGCACTGGCGGGATTAAAACTGGAATAACTATATCACTCTCTTGTCTGCGAATCCGTATCCTATGCGATGGGTATAGTTATTTACGAAACGATGTACCAGGTAAAATAAAAAAGAAGGGAAGATAATATTATGGCAGTACAGGATGATCATATGATAAGAAATATTCAGGATGTAGGAAGATTGATCGCGAAGCTTCTGCTTCATGAGCAGCAGCCCAATTACAAACTTCCGGAGAAGGAAGCAGATTACACAGAGGCAGACCGGCTTTTTGCTACAATTATGAAACTGGCAGAAGAAGGCAAGATCAATGAAGCAGAAAACGAATTATATATGGGTATGGTAGAAGATGATGTAGACTATCTGGAACTGGCACTGACCTTTTATTTGTATCTGAATGATATGGACGGAGATTTCCTGGATGATAACGGATATTCAAGGGAGGAAGTTTTGGAAGGTATGAAAGATCTTGCTTCAGACTGGGGTGTTACAGGATTAGAGGCTTTTTGAGAGAAAGGAAAAAGCATAGCATATGCGCAGAGAACAGACACTGGAAGAGATTTCGGATGGTAAATTATATGATTCTAATGATATGGTAAAGGCAGACTGCCATGACTGTGAAGGCTGCTGTGACTGTTGTCAGGGAATGGGAGATTCTGTGCTCCTGGATCCATATGATGTATACAGATTGTCGGCAGGATTACAGAAATCAGCAGAGCAGCTTTTACAGGAATATCTGGAACTGGGAGTGACAGATGGAAATATCCTTCCGCATCTTCGGATGACAGGAGTTAAGGAACAGTGTATATTCCTTAACAGTGAAGGACGCTGTCACATCCACTCTATTCGGCCGGGATTCTGCAGATTATTCCCGCTGGGAAGATTCTACGAGAATGGCAGTTTTAAATATATTCTTCAGATCCATGAATGTCCCAAAACAAACAGAAGTAAGATCAAGGTAAAAAAATGGATCGATACACCGGATCTGAAAAATTATGAGAAATTTGTCAATGACTGGCATTATTTTCTGCTGGATGTACAGGAAGTACTGTACAATGCTGAGGATTCAGACCTGATTAGAAATCTGAACCTCTTTGTGGTGAACAGATTCTATCTCAAACCATATGATCAAAATCAGGATTTCTACATACAGTTTTATGAGAGACTGAAAGAAGGAAAAGAATTGCTGGCATTGGCCTGAGTGTGGTTAAAAATGTACTAGCGATAAAAACCTTGCTGTACAGAACAATATCTGTATAAAGATATTTTCTGTACAGTAAGGTTTTTTTACAAAGCATAAATGTTCATCTGACGATATGAGGTGTCAGATGACACAGATAAGACAGAAAAAGTATGCATCAGCAGATTTTCAATAGATTTTCAAAAGAGAAGATTTCTTTTTCAGACATCAATTCTTCGAATCTGTTCAGGTTAAGATCTGAGTGTTCCAGTTCTCTTGAAAACTGATAACAGATACGGATCTGGTCATCCAGCTTAAACTGTCGGTTGTTTTTCAGATAGGTTCCCACATTTAATTCATGGATGAACAGGGTGCACACAACTGCCATTTTCACCTTGGCGAAGATCTCATCATCATAAACTGCACCGCAGAAATAGGTATAGATCCAGTAAACAAGAAGCTGTTCCTCCTGAATCTGCCAGTCCGGATAAGAGAAATCAAATTCACTTTTCTGCCAGGAATAAAGATTTCCGGAGTCAGACTGCGGATCTGTATTTCCATTATACAGTGGAGTCAGACAATTCTTTAAGTATTCCTGCCATCCCGGGCGCAGAACCTCCATTTCCGGGACAACAGTTTTCCACATTTTTTTAAATAATTGTTCTGGTGTATTTGCGCAGGCAGATGCAGCAGAACTGTTTTCTATGTTATCTGCATTTATACGAGAATAAATTTTGCTGCAAAATCTATCTCCGTATCCGGAATCTTCATGTCGTTTTCGCATTTCTTCCCATTTAAAGAGTTCATTTTTATTTACACATAACTGGAAATCATGTGCAGCAGCCAGAAGTTTCCACAGACGTTTCTGCATGGGTACAGCTCTGTCCTGGATGATATCTATAAGCATATCACGGGTGTCCATAAGTGCAGTGAACAGGAAATAATCAAAGTCATCATAGACTTCTTCTTTTGTCTTTTTTTCTTTTGTGATAAAGTGTACCTTTTCTTTTTGGGAAAGTAAAATCCTTGCTGCCTCCGGACAGGAGAGCGACAGGGAAATTTCACGCAAACCTTCAAATTCTTCAATATGTCTCGGATAATTTCTGCAGGTTCTGCAGAACATTTCCGGTCCTGCTTCTGTGTAGATATCACACAGGTTCTCTTCGTTGAGAAAAGCACAGCGTCTGTTATACTGGCAGAAAACATGTTCTTTCCAGTCAATATCATTGTGCAGTCGGTTACGAAAAGGTCCTTTGAGTTTTTGGTACTTTTTCAGACTTTTTTTATCAATCATGATCTGCCAGCCTGCGCAGCATGTATCTGGGCAGGATCCGGCAATACAGGAAAATTCTTTATAAAAATCAGGGCGTGTGATCTGCATAGGGTAGTCCTTTCTCATAAAATATAATTCTGCAAAAATATAATCATACTTTTCTATAACATTATTTCTTCTATAAAACAACTCAATCATACTTCCCCTTGCTGTATCTGTCAAATTGGGATATACTGTCAACAACTGAAGCGAAAACGAAAAAGGAGACAGGCAGACTATGGAAAATTTTATTAATCAGTCACCATTTGCACTGGTGCTGGTATTTCTTGTAATAGGATTTGTATTTCTGATAAAAGGAGCAGACTTCTTTGTAGAAGGCAGTTCCAGTATTGCACACAAACTAAAAGTTCCGTCCATTATCATCGGACTTACGATCGTAGCAATGGGAACATCCCTGCCGGAAACAGCAGTCAGCGTGACCGCATCTCTGGCACATAATAATGAACTTGCCGTCAGCAACGTAGTCGGCTCGAATATTTTTAACCTGATGTTTGTTGTCGGAGTTTGCGCTGTTATCACACCGATTATGGTACAGTATGAGACCATCACAAGAGACATCACGCTTTCTATCATCTGCGCCCTGCTTTTGCTCGGACTTGGATATCTGGCAATCGGAGATAAACACAACATGATTCTGGGACACCTCGATGGAGTCATTTTTCTGGTACTGTTTGCAGCCTACATTGTCGTGATGATTCGCACAGCAATGAAAGCCAGGGCAGAGGGAAAAAAGACAGAAATCGAGAGTATTGAAGAAGCAGAAGAAAGCACACAGAAACTTCTTTCCTATCCGAGGAGCATCCTTTATATTGTAGGCGGCGCAGCAGCAATCGCTTTTGGCGGAGACCTGACAGTAGATGCAGCAAGCCGGATCGCGATTGACCTCGGTATGAGCCAGACGCTGGTAGGTCTTACGATCGTTTCCATCGGAACATCCCTTCCGGAGCTTGTTACTTCACTTGTGGCAGCACGTAAAAACGAAATTGACATGGCAGTCGGAAACGCAGTCGGTTCCAATATTTTTAATATCCTGATGGTACTTGGTGTTGCGGCATCCATCAGTCCTGTAGCTCTGATCAGCGTCAATCTGATCGATATTCTGGTGCTTATTGGATTTTCAATCCTTGTTCTGTTTTATGCAATAACGGGCAAAAAAGTCACCAGAGCAGAGGGCGCGTCGATGGTGTGTCTGTACCTGATCTACACCATCTACATCATACTCAGATAAGAGCTGTCCGGCGAAACCGGGTTGAACATCTGCCGGTTTTGTGTTATCATAGACGAAAAATTGATTTTTGTATAATTATGTTTATTTTTTACATTATATTGTAAGCTGCATATATTAAGCAAAAGAGAAGAGGAGAAATATTTATGTGTGGAATCGTAGGTTTTACAGGAAACCATCAGGCAGCACCGATTCTTCTGGATGGACTGTCCAAGCTTGAATACCGTGGATATGATTCAGCCGGAATCGCTATTCGCAGCGGAGAAGGCAAGACAGAAGTCATCAAGGCAAAGGGGCGTCTGAAAGTACTCGCAGAAAAAACAAACGGCGGAGAATCTGTTCCGGGAACCTGTGGTATCGGACATACCCGCTGGGCAACACATGGAGAACCGTCCGAAAACAATGCACATCCGCATGTGAGCGATGACGGAAACGTAGTTGCCGTACACAATGGTATTATCGAGAATTATCAGGAACTGAAAGACAAACTGCTCCGCAAAGGATACACTTTCTATTCAGAGACAGACACAGAGGTTGCCGTCAAGCTGGTAGATTACTATTACAAAAAATACGAAGGAACTCCGGTCGATGCAATCAACCATGCAATGGTTCGTATCCGTGGTTCCTACGCACTTGCAATTATGTTTAAAGACTATCCGGAAGAAATCTATGTGGCACGTAAAGACAGCCCGATGATCCTTGGTGTGGCCGATGGAGAATCCTATGTGGCATCCGACGTTCCGGCAATTCTGAAATACACAAGAAATGTTTACTATATCGGCAACCTGGAGATGGCCCGCGTTCGTAAGGGTGAAATCACTTTCTACAATCTCGATGGCGAAGAAATCCAGAAAGAAATGAAGATGATCGAATGGGATGCAGAAGCAGCCGAAAAAGCCGGATTCGAGCATTTCATGATGAAAGAAATCCATGAGCAGCCAAAAGCAGTCAGAGACACACTCAATTCCGTACTCAAAGACGGACAGATCGATCTTTCTGAAATTGGACTTTCCGACGAAGAAATTCAGGAGATCAGCCAGGTGTATATCATTGCCTGCGGCTCCGCTTACCACGTAGGTATGGCATCACAGTATGTATTTGAAGATATGGTTCGTGTTCCGGTTCGTGTTGAGCTGGCATCCGAATTCCGTTACAGAAATCCGATTCTGAATCCGAAAGCGCTGGCAATCATTATCAGCCAGTCCGGTGAGACTGCAGACAGTCTTGCAGCACTGCGTCTCTGCAAAGAAAACAACATCCGTACACTTGGCATTGTGAATGTGGTTGGTTCCTCTATTGCACGTGAAGCAGACAATGTCTTCTATACACTTGCTGGTCCGGAGATTTCCGTAGCAACCACAAAGGCATACAGTACACAGCTGATTGCGTCCTATGCGCTGGCTATCCAGTTTGCAAAAGTAAAAGGTACGATTTCCGAGGAACAGTACGCGGCATATATTAAAGAACTTGAAACTCTGCCGGATAAGATCCAGAGAATCATTGATGACAAGGAGCGTATTCAGTGGTTTGCATCAAAACAGGCAAACGCTAAAGACGTATTCTTCATCGGTCGTGGCATTGATTATGCAATCTGCCTGGAAGGCAGCCTGAAGATGAAAGAGATCAGCTACATTCATTCTGAGGCATACGCAGCAGGTGAATTGAAA
>ERZ772819.1962-NODE-1962-length-15918-cov-12.418521_pt1 | contig 15918 bp, 11 predicted proteins | sample MGYA00580860_ERZ772819 | MGnify/ENA primary metagenome ERZ772819 (study PRJEB29015, sample SAMEA2737683) | human gut metagenome | biome: human gut; feature: human-associated habitat; material: faeces | place: China | collected 2012 ...
AGTTTACACCGACATGCTCGGGTTAAGGTACTTTTGAATTGTTCAGCAGGCATTATAATAGAAACGAAAAATCAGGGAGGTACTCTTGTGAAAAGAAGAATTATTCAAATAGACAGCAATAAATGCAACGGCTGCGGCGCTTGTGCCGCAGCCTGTCACGAGGGCGCAATAGCCATGGTCGACGGAAAAGCAAAGCTGATGCGTGATGATTATTGTGACGGGCTCGGCGATTGTCTGCCCGCCTGCCCTACGGGAGCTATAACCTTTGTTGAACGCGAGGCGGCGGCTTATGACGAAAAAGCTGTTATGGAAAATAAGCGGAAAAAGCTGCAGGAAAAAAAGCATAAGGAGGGCATGCACCTAAGGGGCGGATGCCCGGGCAGCAGATTCCAAAGAATCGAGCACAGTGAGGAAAGCGATACGGCTGCCGCTGCCGTAAGACCCATAAGCCGACTATCGCAGTGGCCGGTGCAGATAAAGCTTGTCCCGGTAGATGCGCCGTATTTTGACGGTGCAAAGCTGCTCATCGCCGCCGACTGCACGGCATATGCCTACGCCGCCTTTCATGAGCGGTTTATAAAAGGACACATCACGCTTGTGGGCTGCCCGAAGCTGGACGGTGCGGATTATTCCGAAAAGCTGACCGAGATAATCCGCAATAACGATATTAAAAGCGTTACCGTCGTTCGCATGGAGGTGCCCTGCTGCGGCGGACTTGAGCAAGCGGTGAAGACCGCACTTCAGCAAAGCGGTAAATTTATTCCGTGGCAGATCATCATAATTTCCACAGACGGAAGAATACTTGATTAAAAGAGAAATTCGGAAATAATATTTCGGACGGCACAGAGAAGCTTAATTTAATGCCTGCTGAACAATTCAAAAGTACCTTAACCCGAGCATGTCGGTGTAAACTTTTGAATTGTTCAGGTGCAAGGTTTTTTCGCAAAATTGCGCAAAAACCTTGCACTTTAAAAAGAATCACATTTTGATTCTTTTTAAAATCAGGCGACAATCAATGGATACTGACGGTCAAAACAAAGGTTTTGACCCATAAAATCGAGATTTTAACTCGATTTTATATAATTGCATTTGCTAATGCAATTATTCAGTAGACATTAAAATAATCCAAACACCCCTTCGCAAAGACGACGAAGGGGTGTTTGGATTATTTTATTCTAATGTGAAGCTGCTGTCGATTACTTCGGTTTTGTTCACGCATTTGCCTACATTTACAATACTGATCGTATTTCCTGCGGATATGACCTTATTCATATCATAGTCCGCTTCATTCCAGCAGAGGTAGGCTGCGGATATACTGTTGTTCTTTATTGTAATGCTTTTGGCGGGGCAGCCGTTATAAATATGCAGTGCGTTTACGGCAACATCCGAAATAACATTGTCGGTAACAGTGAAGCTCTCGGCGCTTGTCATTTGAATTGCGGCGCCGTAGGTGAAGCCGTTTTCGGTTTTACCGGTTATATTCTTAACGGTATTGCCGCTTATGGTAACAACGGCATTATTGCCAGCTTGAATATTGATGCCGCGCCGACAGCTTGAAATCTCATTGCCGGCAATTTTAAAGCTCGCCATATTGCCCTGTGCAAAAACAGCATAGCCGCCGGATTCATTCCCGGTAAATGTGCAGTTTTCAATCGTTACATTGCCGTCGGCGGCAGAGTGCGGCATTCTGAAGCCTGCCTCAAACTTGCAGTTTTTAAAGGTCGGATTTGAGGAATTGCTGTCAATCCTAACGGTATCGGTGAATGTAATGTTTTCGTAAACCACATTCTTACCGGCTGCGAAAAGCACCGCCGCTGCAAGAGAATATCCCAAAACCCAAAGCAGGTGGGGCAGTATTTCGGAGTAATTTCCGTAAAGCACGGCGCGCTCAAGCTCCACCGAATGGTAAAAGGGAAGACGGTAAGCCGCCTGCTTGAACGCTCTACCCACAAGCTCCAAATCAAACCATACGCCCGCACTCCCTGCATTGCAAGGGGTACGGGCGGTTCACTTAATTTTCGGTAATTCGGCGCAGCGCGCCCTTTTCCAGCCGTGACACCTGCGCCTGTGAAATTCCGATTTCCTCGGACACCTCCATTTGGGTCTTTCCCTGCATAAACCGCAGGGATAAAATATGCTTTTCCCGTTCGTTAAGATTTTTAATGGATTCCTTAAGCGCAATTTCGTCAAGCCAGTTTCGGTCGTCGTTATTGTCCCCGACCTGATCGAGCACATATATCGTGTCGCCGCCGTCGGAATAAACCGGGTCATAGAGCGATATGGGACTCACTATGCTTTCAAGCGCCATAACAACCTCCTCCTGCGGCAGCTGAAGCTCCGCCGCTATTTCACCGATGGTAGGCTCGGTTTGATTTTTGCTTGCAAGGCGCTCCTTGACCTGCATTGCCTTGTAGGCGGTATCCTTTATCGAGCGGCTCACGCGTATGGAATTATTGTCGCGCAGATACCGCCTGATCTCCCCGATTATCATAGGCACGGCATAGGTTGAAAAGCGAACCTTCTGCGTTACATCGAAATTATCTATCGATTTTATAAGCCCGATGCAGCCGACCTGAAACAGATCGTCGGGATTTTCCCCGCGTCCGGCAAAGCGCTGTATGACGCTTAAAACCAGCCTCAAATTCCCGTTTATCAGCTCCTCGCGGGCAGATCTGTCTCCTGCCGCGCTCTTTTTCAGCAGAGCCTCCTTTTCTGCCTCCTTCATTACCGGAAGCCTTGAGGTATCGACTCCGCATATAATAACCTTGTTTTTATACATAAACGGCACCTCCGAAATTCTCATTAAAAATTATTACCAGCAGGCACCGTTAATAAACTTTATTTATTTTTTTTGTTTCGACAAAATTCACTTGCATTTGCAAAAACACAGCCGCCGGACGACGTCGGCGGAAAGGTCTTGACAAATTCGCTCTAATGTGTTAGACTGAAATTGAGCTCTAATGCATTAGAACCGGAAAGGAGCGTTTATTATGAGCACACCAAAGATTTTTGAAAGCGAATACCGTTTTTGCCTTATTTTATGGGAATGCGAACCGATTAAAAGCAGCGAGCTTGTAAAGCTTTGCAGGGATAAGCTCGGCTGGAAGCCCACCACAACCTACACCGTTATAAAGCGCTTATCCGAGCGGGGCATTGTGAAAAATGAAAATACGGTGGTTTCGTCCCTTGTAAGCCGCGAGCAGGCACAGGCGGCGGAAATAGACGAAATGGTGGAAAAAACCTTCGGCGGCTCTTTGCCGGCGTTTATAGCGGCATTTACAAAGCACCGCAGGCTTTCAGAGCGGGAAATCGATGAGGTTCAGCAGATGATAGACCGTTTCAGGGAGGGTGAAAGCAATGGGTGATTTATTTGTATCCGTTCTTAATATGAGCATATCCGCCGTGTGGGTATTGCTTGCGGTGCTGATTCTCCGTTTGATCTTTAAAAAAGCACCGAAGCGCATAACCGTGCTGCTTTGGTGCATTGTGGGGCTGCGGCTTATAATGCCCTTTTCGGTTGAGAGTATTTTCAGCCTTATACCGAGTAATGAGACGGTGAGCAAAGCGTGGGACTCTCCCAGACCTAACCTTAACTCGGGTATCACCGTGATTGATAACGGGGTAAACAATTATTTGGAGGGTCATTATTTTGAGGGCGTTACAAGACCCGCCGGGCATTTTACCGATATTACAACAATAGCCGCCGCAGCTTGGCTTATAGGTACAGCGGCGCTGCTTATATACACCGCAGTAAGCTTTTTCAGGCTTAAAAAAGGGTTGCGCACGGCCGTGCTTTTGCGCGATAACATTTTCCAAAGCGAAAAAATTTCATCGCCTTTTGTTTTCGGAATTATAAAGCCTAAAATTTATCTGCCTTTCGGCATAACGGAGCGCAACGCAGAAAGTGTAATTCTGCATGAGCAGGCGCATATTTCCCGCAGGGATTATTTATGGAAGCCGCTGGGGTTTCTGCTTTTATGCATACATTGGTTTAACCCGCTTATGTGGCTTGCATATATAATGTTTTGCAGGGATATTGAGTTCGCCTGTGATGAAAGGGCAATAGGCCTGTTGAACACCGATAAACGGGCGGATTATTCCGAGGCACTGCTCAATTGCAGCGCGGGAAGGCATATGCTTTTCGCCTATCCCCCCGCATTCGGCGAGGTGGGCGTTAAAAGTCGGGTAAAAAGCGTGCTTAATTACAAAAAGCCCGCCTTTTGGTTAGCCGCCGCGGCGGTTATTGCGGGCATAGCTGCGTCTGTTTGCCTGCTTACAAGCCCCAAAACCGGCTCGCGCAGATCAGACAGTCTTGTGGTTAGGGATTGCATTGTAGAAGACGGGTGCGAGGGCATTGGCTATAAGCTTGTTTCAAGCACATACGAAAAAAATAATATATCTATCCGCGTTAAGTGGACTAATAAACGAAAAGAGGAGCTTTATTTCGGCGAGGAATTCAAGCTTTTTAAAACCGACGGCGACACCGCCTGCACGCAGAAAAAAGCTGCCGGCTTTGCCGCTGCGGCGAATATAATAAGTCCCGGCGGCAGCAAAACCGAAATTTATAATTTATCGGCTTATTATGATATTGAGCCCGGGGTACAATACAGGCTTGAAAAAACCTTTTATTTAAAGAGCGCGAATGACAAAAAATACAAAGCCTATATTGTTTTCAAAGCGGGCGAGGCTTTGGCTGAATATATGCCCGAAAAGGCAGCATATACTGAGTCTTCGTCCGACTATACGAATGATAATATCCCCCAATTCAAAGTGGATAATTTCAGTTTTTCATTGCTTAAAAAAGAGCCTGCCTCGTCCGAATGGGAAAAAATCGACGGACTTCAATCAGTAAGGCTTAAAAAATCAGAATTTGATAAATCGTTTTCGGGCGGAGTATGGGCCGACGGCTTATCGGCGCAGAAGCTCCGTCGGGATAATTTACACGCTTTTACGGCGTTTAATACAGACGGCAGCTTTTATTATCTGCTTGAGCAGAAAAACGGAGACGTTTATATTGCAAAGGGCAGCCAGCTGTCAGAGGATTTTCCCGTCAACTGGCTGTTTAAAATGAAGAGTACGGATGAAAACGGCAATATGAGCCTCGGTGAGCTGCAGAATGCGGTGTATCCGAGCGGCGGAAGCAATCGGCAGGAGCAATAATGATGAGGAAATTTTCGGCGAATTACAGCAATTCACTGTTGTAATGCGCTCTTTCTCCACCGATAAATTTCGGTCTGACCCTTGCAGCCAACACCTTTGCGCTGCCGATAAAATCGTTTTTGAGTCTTACGGGCACCGCGACCTTTTTCAGATGCATTCCGATAAGCGTAAAGCCTATGTCAAGCCCTGCGTCAGCTTTGATCTCCTCAAGCGCCGCAGGGTTTTTAAATGCCGCATATGCCGCCGTTGCAAACGAGCCGCCCGCTTTTGGGAAGGGCACAACATTGACCGGCTCGGCATTCGGCACGGCGGCGCGCTCGCAAATCACGGCGCGGTTTAAATGCTCGCAGCATTGTGCGGCTACAAATACGCCCTTCTCGTTTGCCGCGGCATAAATTCCGTCGAAAACCTCCCTTGCAATTTCGGGGGACGAATCGGTTCCGATTTTTTCGCCCGAAATTTCACTTGTTGAGCAGCCTACTATGAGTATCTGACCCGATTTTAGACCCGCAATTTCAATTATTTCCTTTGCGGCGTTATACGCCTGATATTTATATTCCATATTAATCACCGTAAATATAATACCACATTTTTTTATAAAAGTAAATCGGACGACGCACAACGGGTTCGGATTATTCTCGTTTGCCTAAAGTTTGAGAACTTTTTGTAAAGATGTGAATTTCCCGTTTGTTTGTAATGTGCCGATAGCATTGGGACTCGGCAGCCCTTCTGTCTCCGCGTCTTTCAACGCTATAGCCCTCTGCTTTTTTCTTTTTCTTATCCCGTAATATTTCATTATCTATCTGCTCAATAAAGAGCTCCATAAGGTTTGTTTCTGAATTTTGCGTTTGCAATTTGATTTTTTTCTTCTGTCTCGTAAAGTTTTTCACTTTTTTGAATATTTCTCCGATTTTTTTGATGAAATCTCCCGTTATCTGTGTTATACTCTTGTACTATTTTTTCCTACATTTATTTTACACTAAGAAAAAATTTCCTCCCAAAATTCGCCGTTAACACTCTTATACTTGAAATTTCGGTCAAATTAGTGTATAATGCGTATACTGCGGCAACAACGAATAATTTGAAAAGAGATTATTTTATATGTTGAGAAAATTTGAATCCACATTTCTTTTTTTAATGAAGCTTATTTTGTTCTGCGCCTGCGCGGGGATTTTCTTCCTGATTTTCGGAAGCGAATATCCCTTTATGCTTATTCCCACGCGCACATCGTTTGTAACGCTCGGCGTTTTCACACTGGTTTATATGATGATGAATATAATATACGGCGGGTTTGACATAGGCAAGCGCAAAAGCAAACCTATTATATATTCCTTCATCCTTTCGCTGCTGTTCACCGATATAACTGCGCATTTTTTCATGTGCATAATGAATATAACGGTAATTCATCACGGCAGATTCGTTTACGATTATCCGCTGCTGCTGATTCTCGCGTATTTGCTCCAGATAGCCGTTATTATCACCTTTACCTACGGCGGAAACTACCTGTATTTTTCGATATTCAAGCCACACGATTCCCTGATAGTTACAAGGCGCGGCGAGCAGGCGGACAATATCGTTTCAAAAATCGGGAGATATAAAAAGCAGTATAATATTACCGGTGTAGCATTTACCGACGACCCGGATATACTGAAAAAAATAGACAGGGCAGATTCGGTTTTCTTTTACAACCTGTCGGTTCCGGAAAGAAATTCCTTTGTGGAATACTGCTATCACTGCAAAAAGGATATCTATTATAGTGTTGAGCTTTCGGATATTGTGTCGGTTAGCAGCCATCGCGTCTTTTTTGACGATAAGTCAATGGTTTATGCGCCCGTAAAGGGGCTCACATTCGAGCAGCGCGTGATAAAGCGCCTAATGGATCTGTTGATTGCGGGCCTCGGGCTTATAATCACATCCCCCATATTCCTTATAACTGCGATCTGCATTAAGCTTGAGGACGGCGGCCCGGTGTTTTACAAGCAGGAGCGCGCCACCTACGCCGGCAGAGTGTTCAGCGTTATTAAATTCCGCTCTATGCGTGCGGAGGACGGCTCGGTTCATAAGTCAGTAACCAAAAACGATGACAGAATAACCCGCACCGGCAGGATAATCCGTAAATTCAGAATTGACGAGCTGCCGCAGCTTATAAATGTTATAAAGAGCGATATGAGCATTGTCGGCCCGAGACCCGAAATGCTTGAGAATGTTGAGAAGTACACAAAGGAGCTGCCTGAATTCTCATACCGCCAGCGCGCGAAGGCAGGTCTTACCGGAATGGCGCAGATCTACGGAAAATACAACACCTCACCGAAGGACAAGCTAATATTCGACCTGACCTATATAAACGAATACAGCGTGTGGCTTGATATAAAGCTGATCTTCAGAACTCTGCTCGTTTTGCTGACTCCCGATAAAAGCACGGAAGCCTTTGAAGAGGATAAAAAAGAAAATTAATTCGCCCGACTGCTTCTGCAGTCGGGCGAAAGCCTTTGTTTATACATTGATTTCCTTTGACAACGCAAAGGAATAAATAACGGTCTGCTTTACGGGCTTTTCAAAAATCTTTTCGCAGGCAAGCGCGTAGATTGCAAGCTGACCGCCGTAAGCGGCGCGTAAGGCTTCCCCATCTTCGGCATGATCGGTTTTAAAATCAAGCACCACGATTCCGCCATCCTCCTCAAAGCAGAGATCCACCGCGCCCTGAACGATTATTTTTTCATTTTCAAACGCCTTATCGGGGCTTGCGAGCAGCTTATTTGCGGGCAGCTCGGTTAAAAATCTCATTTCCCTTTTAACCAAGGGAGATTTTTTTATGCGCGCGAAAATATCGCTTTCAAAAAACGCTTTGATTTTATCCCTCGGCACGGCATTATACTCCCGTTCACTTAAATACTGCCACTCATAAAGCCTTTCAAGCTCTGCTTCCGGTTCGTCGGATTTATTAAAGTCTATAAACTCCATTACACGGTGGGTCGCAGTGCCGCGCTCGGCTGCGGTGATTCCGCCCTTGCTCATAAAAGCAGGGCGCGCCGAAAACGCGAATTTATCGCTTTCCGCCTTATTTGCAAGCGCCGAAACCGAGCTTTTTGCCTCCACCTGCAAAAGCGGCGCATAGGGGTACTCAAAAGAAATGCTTTCCCGTATTTTTTCGGTCAAATCATTATCCGCCGCATATACCTCTTTTTCCTCCGCTTTTTCCTCGGCATTTTCAGGCTCGGGGTATATCACCCTTAAGAAAAGGCGGCTGTCGGTAGTATCGGGAATAATATTAGTCCCGTTCCCGCGTAATTCCCTGCCGTCGGGGTGCAGCAAGGCAGATACAAGCAGCCATTTTGCGTAGGATTTAAAGCGGGAGAAAAGCTTATCGGGCTGACCGCCGCAAAGGGTCAAAGCGGAAATTTCTTCGGCAATTTCCTTTTCCGCGTCACTTACAGAGGATATAAGCATAAGCTTATCCTGTGTGCGGGTCATGGCAACATACAAAAGCCTCAGTTCTTCCTCTTTTGCGGTTTTGCGCTGTTTATCAATTATCACCTCGCGGCATATCGTGGTAAAGCGGGTTTTTGCCGCCTCGTCAAAATACCTGAATCCTATGCCGTGCTCCGCCGAAAAGAGCGTGTCCTCGCGTGCGTCACCGTCGTTAAAGGCGGCGGTGGTATCCGCCACAATGCACACGGGGAATTGCAGCCCTTTTGAGGCATGTATGCTCATGATATTTACCGTATCGCCCGCAGAGCCCGCCGCAGCTGATTTTATTCCGCTTTCGGATTGCTTTAAAATAAACCTTACAAACCCGCCTATGCCGCTGCCTGTATCGGCCTCATATTGCGCGGCGTAGCTTGCAAGCAGCAGCAGGTTGTTTCGGCGGCGTATGCCCTCCTTGCCTGCCGATACGGTGTTTAAGTAATCGGTGCTGCCAAGCAGCCGCATTATAAGCTTTGAAAGCGGCAGCGTAACGCTTAAAAGGCGGTATTTTTGCAGCGTATCAAGGGTATTTTTTGCGTGAACATCGCCGTTTTCGGCAGCAAATACAAGCGCCGAGTAAAGGCTGCCGCGCCGCCTGTTTATGCGTAGGTTCGCGGTCTCTTCGGGCGTAAACCCGAATATGGGAGACAACAGCACGCATAACAGCTCAATATCCGATTCGGGGTTATCAATCACCTTCAAAAGCGCCAAAAATACCGATATTTCGGTAGTCTCGGCAAAGCTTTCGGCGGAAAAATTTGCGGGGACGCCGTGCTTTCGCAGCTCCTTTGCAATAATTCCCGCTTTGTATTTCGGCGAACGCAGAAGTATTGTGAAATCGGAAAACTTCGCGGGGCGCAGATTTTTTTCGTCCGCGCGTATCATCGGCTTTCCGTTTACTGCCGATTTAATATACTCCGCAATGTGCCGCGCCTCGGCTGTAAGCTGCTCCTCGGCAGAGCCTTTAACGCTTATAATATCAAGCTCGGCCGGCAGCTCGGCCGTCTCGGGATATTTCGCGGCAGGTATCAGCCTTTCTTCTTCGTTATAGGCTATGCTGCCCGTGTTTTCGGTCATCATATGCTCAAAAAAGAAATTTATGTATCGGCAGACCTCTGCACGGCAGCGGAAATTACTGCCCAGAATAATTTTTTTGGGTTCACTTTCCCCCGCCTTATCATACGGCAGGGCGGCGTTTTTCTTGCGCAAAAAGTTTGATGGGTCTGCCCCGCGAAAGCCGTAAATGCTCTGCTTAACATCCCCTACGGCAAAAAGCCGCTCCCCGTGGTGGGAAAGAATGTGGAAAAGCGTATCCTGCAAATCGTTTGTATCCTGGTATTCATCCACCATAACCTCATCGTAAAGCTTTAAAAGCTCATCATCGGGAGCTTTCTCCGCTTCGCACAAAAGCTGCAGTGCCATATGCTCGGTGTTGTGGAAGGTAAAGGTGCCGCGCTCGGAATACTCGGCAAACAGCCTTTCGTCAAACTCTGTAAGTATTTCGGAAAGTAGCCGTACTGCCGGGTAAAGAGAATTTAACTGCGCGGATATAAAAGCGGAATCGGCATAAAAAAGCTTTTGCAGGCGCTCAATATCCTTCTCAAGATATTTATAGGCAAGCTTTGCGGCGGCGGCCTGCGGTGCCCCCGCAAGTCCGTTTGCGCGCGGCAGGGGTGAAAGTGAAAAAGCAGAAAGCGAACCGAAAATTTCATCCCAATCCCCCGAATCACAAGCGCTTGCAAGCCTGCCTATGCGCTTTGCGGATTCGGTAATATCGGGCAAATATTTTTCCACAGTTTTTTCGTCGCTTAAGCATATGTCCGCCGCTTCGGCAATAAGCGCCTGCATATCCGCGGCGGTTTTTGCGGCAGTTTCCACCGCGTATTTATACCATTCGTTATCAGCCGCAAATCCGTTTTCATAAGCCTTAGGCAGATACGCAAACCACTCTTTCGGGAAAGCCAGCTGGCGGCTGTAATCGTAAATTTTAAGCACAAAGGCAGAAAAATTGCCGTCATCGTACTCCGCGCCCACGGTATCGAGCAGCTGCAAAAATATCGGGTCATTTTCTTCGTAATACCCTTCAAGCACGCTCTTCAGCACCGCTTCGTCCGTCGGGCGCAGAGAATAGCCGTCGCTCATTTTAAAATCGGGGGATATACCCACCCTTTCAAAATTTTCGCGTACCAGGTCTATACAGAAGGAGTCAATCGTGCATATCTTCGCGTTATTCAGCTGCTGCCTTTGCCGCAAAAGCCCTATGTTATCGGGGTTGGCGCGGCACTCCGCGTCCAGCCGCTTCTCGATTCGCGTGCGCATTTCCGCGGCGGCGGCGTTTGTGAAGGTGACTATTAAAAGGCGGTCGGCGTTTACGGGATTGCTTTCATCGGTCAGCATTTTTATGACCCTTTCAACCAAAACCGCAGTTTTGCCCGAGCCTGCAGCGGCGGAAACCAAAATATTCCCGCGCGCGTCTATTGCCGCCTGCTGCGCGGCGGTAGGTTCAAACGCCATATTCATCCCCCTTTTTCAGCTTTTCAAATATTTCCTCGTTTTTAAGGTCGGGAACACGGAAGCAGGGCTCATCCTCCCTGCCGCAGACCGACGCGAAATCGCAGTATTTGCAGGCGGGCGTTTCTCTGCCGTCAACAGGGCTTACGGCGATATCGCCAGAGGCTACGGTGTTTCCCGTTCTTTTCATAATTCTTTCAATAAAATCGAATATCTCGGAAAATTCCTCTTCCGAAATAAACGAGGTGCAGGTCTTTTTAAGCTCGCCGCTTTTGGTGACGGCGTATTTCGGGACAAAATCGCCCTGCTTTTCCCTGTCCATTGCGGCAACTATTTCCTCATCCTTACGAATAAGCCCGTTCATAGCCATGCCCTTATCGGCAGTATCCCGCTTTGAGGGCATATACAGTATTCCCGCCGCGTCTTCATCGGGCAGCCCCGCTCCCCGCACCGCGGCGTAAAGGTACAAAAGCATTTGCAAATTAAGCCCGAAAAGAATATCGGGTAATTTAAACTTTTTACTGCCTGTTTTGTAGTCCACAACGCGTATATAGCCGCCGAATTTATCCACGCGGTCAATACTGCCCGAAACGGATATTTTGCCGCCGTCATACGGAAATTCGAGCTTTTCGCCCTCGCCGCCTATTTTAAGCTCACAGGCAATCGGCTCAAAGCCGCTTTGGGCAAATTCCTCGGCGAGCCTTTTCGCCACCTCTTTAACCGATCGCGAAATTCGGGAAACCAAAAACCTGCCCCGCGCGGTCTCAACGGCGCGGTAGCCGGTAACTCCGTCAAGATAATCGTTTATGTAGACGTCTGTAAGCTCCTCGATTTTCTCGGGCGATAATACCGATACGCCCTTGCCGTATTCCTTAACAAATCTTTCAAGGCAGTAGTGCACCACCGTGCCGCGCTGCAAAACGTCAAATTCGGCAGGCTGCAGCTTTTTGACCGAAAGTCCGTATCGGCAGAAAAAGCCGAAGCGGCAGCGGTTAAAGGTATCAAGCCTGGATGCGGACATTTTAATTTCTTCCCCGAAAAGCTGCCGCGCCGTTTCCTTGCCGATAGCGGCGGGTGCGCCCGAAAGCCTTTTTTCGGTGTATTCTGCTTTTTTATATTCATCTGTGCCCGCAAGCGCCGCGCGTATTTCCGCCGCGCCGCCGTTTTCAGCGTTTCTTCTGCGGCAGAGCTCCGAATACGCCGAAGCCGCTGTTTCGGGCAGATTTTCATCGGTTATTTTTTCCTCCGGCTCGGCAACAAATCCGTGAGCTATATTCTCGGTTATTTCCTGCACAAACGCCGAAGGCTCCATATTCTCGCCCGTAAGCGACCGCCGCGCGTAGGAAATAAAAAGCTTATCCGACGGACAGCAGAGGTTGCAGTAAACCAGATAATTTTCATCGGTCGCCGCAGATACCGATTTATCGGGAATATCAACGCCGAGCGCTATAAGGCTTTTGCGGTCGGATATTCCGAAAATGCCCGAGGCGGATATTTCTTTCGGGAAAACGCCCTGGTTAGCGCCCAAAATAAAGGCAACTTTCGGGCGCGAAGGGCGTATTCTGTCCGCTGCGCCGAAGGTGACCTCATCAAGATACCGCGGAACAGACCCCACCGTTTCAAATGATACCGCAAGGCTTAAAACCTCGCGAAATTCCTGCTTTCCGACTTCCCGTGTACCAAAGCATGCTGCAATGCCGTCAAGCAGCTTCATATATCTGTCATAGCTTTGCCTTAAAACGTCAGATGAAAATTCTTCGGAATCATTTAAAAATTTCTGCGACATAGCAGATAATTTCTCCGCTGCCCCGCACTCTTCAAAAAGCCGCACCAGCGCCGCCGCCATATCCTCGGCGGTGCCGCCGAACTCCGCACGCAGCTTTTCAAGCGGTGAAATTGCCCTTTTTCGCAGCTTATTTATTTCACCGAGCGCTTTTTCGTCGGGTTCTGTATCGTCCGATACAAAGCCGCGCACATCCATCACCCACTCGTGCCGCCACATATCCCCCTCAATATTCCAAAGAGTGACATAATTTTCAAGCTCGGATATTTCGGCGGTATTAAGCGTCCCGAGCCCCGTTTTGTGGAAGCGCAGTATGCTCTCGCTGTCGCCTTTAAGTATCGCCTGTATCGCGGCGTCGGCAAGGGCGGCGAGCGGAAATGCCGAAAGCGGGCGGCGCTTATCCGAAAAACAGGGAACGCCGTAGGTCTCGCACGCGGCGTTTATAAAGTCGTCATACCGCTCCGCGTCCCGCGCTATTATTACAAAATCACGGTAGCGGTAATTTTCCGTCCGCACAAGTCGGCGTATGTTTCTCACGGCAAACTCCGCTTCCTCCGCCGCAGTGTCCGCGGCGCAGGCGGTAAGCGAGCCGTCGTTCTCCGTTTTTTCGGGTGTGCCGCCCGAAATAAGCCTTTCCACCGCCGCAATATTCGCCGAAACGGAAATCGGCTTGCCTAAAACAAGCGGCTCCTCCTCAGAAATGCGGTAACGCGCGGCGGCGTACCGTATTTTCTCTGCTGCGGCACGTATATTCGAGAAAATACCGAATTCGCCCCCTGTTTCGGGCGCATCGGTAAGCGCCGCGGTCAGGTTGTCCGCCTGAGATAAAACTCTGTCGATCAGCGCAAACTGCTGACCGGTAAAGCCCTTGAACGAATCTATAAAAACATCCTTTTTTTCAAAATAGCGAAAATCCTCAAGCTGTCTGTAAAGCTTTGTAAGGCGGTCTGCGGGGTCTAAAAACCGCTCGCCCACAAGCGCGTCATAGGTTTCGTATATAAGCGCGGTATCGCACAGCTTCGCTTTAAGCGCCGCGCTTTCGGTCTCTTCGGCGGCAGCCTTCAATTTATCGGGTGATACGGCGTTTATTTTAAATTCGCCTACGGTATCGAGCATTGTTTTTGCAAAGCTTACCGAGCGGCAGTATTTGCGCCACAAAGTAAGCTCCGCCTCAACCGAACGCAGCGCGCGGCTCATAAATATGACCTTTTGCGCATCTGTGAGGGTAACGCCCGCAATGCCGCCCGCGTATCTGCCCACCTCGTCGCAAAGCCGCGTGAAGCTTGTAACCGTAACGCCGAGCGCCGCCTTATCACCGAGCGCGCGCAAAACCGCCCGTTCGCTTTCAAAGGAAAACTGCTCGGGCACGATAAGCACGCACTGCCTGCCCGTCTTGGTTTGCCGCTTTATTTTTTCAAGTATCTGATATGTCTTACCGGACGCCGGACGCCCGAAAATAAATTTAAGCACTTTTCTCACCCGATTATATTTTATGCTTGTGTCAACCGAAGACAAATCAACACTCATCAGAGGGAGGCTTGGTTATCAGCAAACGCCGCAACTTGCAAAAGTCATTTCCACAAGTTAATAATTTCGCATAACAACAAGCGTTTTCTTAAATTAACTATAACATTTTTCGTTTGATTTTTCAAGATATATATAATGTCTACTGAATAATTGCATTAGCAAATGCAATTATATAAAAGCGAGTTAAAATCTCGATTTTATGGGTCAAAACCTTTGTTTTGACCGTCAGTATCCATTGATTGTCGCCTGATTTTAAAAAGAATCAAAATGTGATTCTTTTTAAAGTGCAAGGTTTTTGCGCAATTTTGCGCAAAAACCTTGCTGCTGAACAATTCAAAAGTTTACACCAACATGCTCGGGTTAAGGTATTTTTGAATTGTTCAGCAGGCATTATATAAGAATAGAGCCACCCCGAAATTATGGGATAACTCTGTTTAGATGATACTATAAAAAGCATTATAACGGTTATTTCTGCTGCAATCAGATAGACAAAGCCAAGATTACTGCAAGCACCACGGCAATAACGGCTAATACCGCTGAAAATTTATATGCGGGATTTTCGGATTTGAGATTTCTCTTTATTGTCCTCATCTTTTCCTTATCTTCTTTTGATTTTCTGTTCAATCCGTTTCGCTTAAATGCCCTTTGCAAATTTGAATCGGGTGAAAGCGCAATAAACTCGGCTGCCAAGCATAATATTACGCCAACCCACATATTTATCAAAAGCCAACAAATAATGCCGAGCGCAATTGCAACGGCACTTAAAATAGCGGTCGTCGCTGCGACTTTGACGCATTTCGCATAGGAGATTTCCGTCTTTTCAATTTCTTTTGCAACTGTGCAGCCGCACCCCGGACAAAACACTTCCCCATCCATAATTTCTTCGCCGCATCTTTGACAGAACTTCACAATTCAACCTCCTTAAAAACACAACAAAAAGAATTATTAATATCATTATATGACAAATCGTCATAATAGTCAAGCTAAAATATGACAAAATGTCATTGGGGGATGTGATTATGAAAAACAATCTAAAGCTTTTACGAAAAAGCAAAGGGTACACACAAATCGCCGTGCAAATGAAAACAGGAATTGAGCAGGCATTGCTTTCAAAATTTGAAAACGGAGAAAGAGTGCCGCCTACGGAAACGCTGATCAGGCTTGCAGATTTTTATGATGTCAGCATTGATTATATTTTATGCCGAACAAACAATCCGCATATAGAAAAATAAAAGCCGTGAAATTTGCGGCTTTTTCATAACATTCAATGCGTAGTTGTGCGTCTTAGTGTAGCAGGATCATATTTCCGGTATGTAATTCGCATTATTCCTTTTGAACGACTTTACCCGACCACTCGCAAGGCACCTTGCCGCTTTTGAGCAGATGCAGCGCCGTGGACTTGCTGATGTGGCAGATGCGGAAGAATTGCTCCTTGTTCATCACCTCGGGAACGCTGTCCCAGTTAACGGGGA
>ERZ772819.1965-NODE-1965-length-15903-cov-6.215926_pt1 | contig 15903 bp, 18 predicted proteins | sample MGYA00580860_ERZ772819 | MGnify/ENA primary metagenome ERZ772819 (study PRJEB29015, sample SAMEA2737683) | human gut metagenome | biome: human gut; feature: human-associated habitat; material: faeces | place: China | collected 2012 ...
CTATATCTGCTGATGGAATCTGCCATCCAGAGCTTTTGCTCCAAAGATATCTTTGTTTTTGGAAATCAAATATGCAAATTACTTGCACATTAAAATACTTTCCAAAAAGTTCTTCGATACCCGCTTCACAACTAATAAAAAAATCTGCCTTCTCTGATTTTTCAATTAGAGTATTTACTCTATTGAAAGCACCTTCATAAGTTTCCTCATTAAATGGTTGTTTTGATACTCCTGAATTAACCTTTTGATGAAAAAACTCTATTTCAGTGTCATCAATTTTGAAAAACCGAGAAAATGCACTCTTGATTCCTCTTATTTTCTCAGCAGAATCAGTTGCAATTCCAACTCTCATGGTATATTTACCTCCTTTGTATTTATACATATATTATACCATAGTTTAGAGATTTTTTCAATATTTATTTACCATCATAATAATCAATTCCTACACGAGTAAGTTCTTTGCTAGGAACAAATTTTGCTCTTTTTTCATCATATTCTTTTTCATCAAATTGTCGTACTATTGCATCTTCCCCATCAACTAAATATTTTTGACCATCTATAGTAACAACAACACATCTTATATATCTGGTTGATTCTCTATTTTTGCCATCTATTTTTTTCCATACTTTTTCTCTATTTTCTTTTCCAATACTAATATCTATTATTTCTTTCATGTATTCAAATATTCCTTGTGAATCTAGTCCATCTTCTTTTAATATTTCAACAGCTTTCCTTAAAAAGGAAATTTCTTCACTTTCTTTTTCTTCATCTTTTGTTTCTGACTCAGCTGTTTCTGCAATTTTATTTTCTATTCTCTTTATTGCAAATTCATTTTTTCCTTCATTAAATTTGTCAAGAACATTTTTAAATTTATCCTTATCATCTTCTAAAATTGTAATTCCCTCTAGTGTTAATCCTGTTTTTAATCTTGTAAGATCTTTTATCCTAAAAAAGTCATCCAAATCAATAGCTAAACTATAATCGTTGGAAGTAAGTCCTACAAAATAATGTGTAAGATTCTTATTCCACAATATACAAGAATTGTAATTTTCGTCATTTTTAAATAATTCATTTAATGATTCAACTAAGTACCTTGATAATTCAAAACATATTCTTCTATTATGTTTTTCTCTATTTTTTTCCCACTCTTTATCAACATTTCTTCCATACCAATCAGGAAGACTGAATATATCATCATCAACTTTTTGAATATATGATATTAAATTATCATCATATACATAATCTTTACATATTTTTTCATAAATATATAAAATTTTATCTTCTATACTTAAATCATTGTTTTGTGATAATTCATCAACATATTTTTTTAATTCATCTGTGATTTTCCAGTTTGCTTTATCATATATAATGTCTTCTTCATGTATATCTTCTTTTTTCTCTGGATTTAATACAACTGTGTGCTTTCTACGAAATTCTAGACTTACTAATTCATTTAATTTGTTAAATTTTTCAATATTTATACTCATCTAATTTCTCCTATTTTTGTTAAAACTTTTAGTACTTACCCACCATAATATGGGTATTCATTTTCTTCTGGCTTGAAGACAAATATATTTTTATCTAAATCATCTTTGTTGATTATGCTTAATTCTTTTTCTACACTATCAATTAAATATGTTTTTCCTTCAAAGTCAAATATTATGCATCTTGCGTATCTTTTTTCATCAGCATTTTTAACTTCTTTCCATATTTTTTCTATTTCAATTCCTTCATGTTCAACAATTGCTCTTATATATTCACAAAATCCTTGTGAATCGATATTATGGCTATTTAAGATTTTTATTACAGCATTAAAATATTCAATAAGATTTATATCTTTTATTTTTTCTTTTGCTTCTTCAATTTCTGCCAGTTCATCTTTTTTGCCCTCATTGAATTTATCTACAGCTTCTTTAAATGTTCCTAAGTTGTCTCTAAGTATTTTTATTCCTTTTATTCTCAAGCCTAGTTTTAATCTTGTAAGGTCTTTAATATTGTTAAAATCGTCTAAATCTAATATAACACTATATTCTTCTCCTGTTAGACCTACAACATAATGTAAATTTTCTTTATCTCCTAGCATAAATGCTTCTAATCTTGTATCTCCATTTAATAGTTCATTTATAGCTTTTGCATAAAATCTTGCAAATTCATAACAAATTCTTCTGTTATGTTTTTTTCTATTTTCTATCCATTGTTTGCCTACTATTCTTCCATACCAATCTACAGCTATATATTTTATATTATTAATATCAGTGGTATCTTTTCTAAAAAAGTATAATACATTATCATCATATATGTAATTTAAACATATATACTTATAAATCTCTAAAACTTTATCTTCGAAACTAATTTCTTCTTTTTTTAGTTTTTCTACTAATTTTTCTAATCCTTCCTCCATTTTCCATTCTACTTGGTCATATTCAATCCATTCTTCTGTAAGATTTCTTGGTGGTTCCAATATTATTTTATAATCTCCATCTAATGTTTCTTTTACTTCATTATAAAATTTTCTTATATATTCATCTCTCATTTTTTTCCTCCAATATTATTTTTATTTTTAAATAAATTTTTTTGATTATATATGTCATATTTAATAATTAACACATCGTTATCTTTTATTTTTCCTTTATTTAATAAATCATAGAAAGTTTTAGGACTTATTAGCTTTTCATATACTATTTGTAATCTTTCTTCCTTAACACCTGTTTCTTTTAAAATTTTATATGCTTTTTCTTTACTTATTTTAAAAAATAAAGCTTCATCTTTTAGATATTCTTGAATTTTGACGTTTAATGAATAGTCATCATTTTTTTCTTTTAAAATCTCTATTCTAGCTTTATTCATAACTTTAATAACTGTAAACTCATCCATCTTATTTTTCTCCTGTATATCACAATTTATATTTATTATTATACCATAAAAAATACAACCTTTGCAACCCTATTTTTTATCAAATATAGTCTTCACCACTCCTTCATCAATAAAGGTTGCAAAAACATTTTTTATAATAATCAAAATAATTGGTCCTACCAATAGTCCTATTACTCCTAAGAATTTAAATCCAGTATACATAGCAATCAATGTAAAGATTGGATGTGTTCCAATATGTTTGCTGACTAATTTAGGTTCTAAAAATTGTCTTATTGTTGACATTATTGCAAATAATATAATAATTGCAATTCCTAGTTTTAAATCTCCATTTAATCCAGATATTATCGCCCATGGAACCATTACTGTTCCTGAACCTAATATAGGAAGTGCATCAACAAATCCTATAAATAGTGCCATTAGTAATGGATATTCTATATTAAATTTTGCAATTTTCAATATATATAATCCTATTAAGGAAATTATAAAAGATATTAATATTAGTGTTACTTCTGCTTTTAAATAACCTCCAAGTGTTTTTGTTAATTCTTTTATATGTGTTCCTAATTTAAACACCCATTTTTTTGGAAGGTGATGCTCTATTTGGTCTAGTATATATACTTTATCTACACATATTAAATATAGTGCCATTATTGTTACTACAAAATATATTGCTATTGTTGGTATTGAGGTTATTATATTTAATAATCCTGTCAATGAATTTCTTAGCCAATTAGAAGCGGTATTTATTATTCCTCCTGTTGAATTTTGTAATACTTGATTTATTTCATTTGGAAAGTGAATTTTATTAAAGTCAAATCTATTTGTAAAACTTTGAAATAAACTATACATTTTATCAACATAAAAATTTAAACTTTGTAACAGATTTGAAGCCTCTGAAAATAGTGCTACTATCCCCCATGCTAATCCTCCTAGAATAACAGTTGCTACAAGTATAAATATTATAATTGAACTTGTTTTTCGTGTTAGTTTTAGCTTTTTCATAATAAATCTAATAGCAGGTTCTATTATAAGTGATATTATAAACGCAATTAAAAATGGCATATAAAATACTGATAATTTTAATGCAATAATTAATCCTATTAAAATCAATATTACGTATAATATTCTTCTCCCTACTCTTGTCCAATAAGACATATCAATAATCATAATTTTTCTCCTATTTTTAGTATATGTAATTATTGGTTCAATCATACATTTTGCATAATAAAAAGAAGCTCTTTGGCTTCTTTTGAAAAATTATTCAGCATTTTTATTGCTATGGCAGTTACATATTTCATCTATTGTTGTACAAACTTGTTGTTTTCCTAATTGTTCATCATTTTGTGCTAAATCTCCTAATGTTAAAATTCCTATTACATGATTATCTTGATCACATACTGGAAGTCTTCTTACTTGATAATTTGCCATTTTACTTTCTGCATTTGTCATATCATCACTTTCATTACAAGTGCATACATCTTTTGACATTATTTCACTTGCTGTTGTTTGGCAAGTATCTTTATCACATGCAACACTTCTTAACAATATATCTCTGTCTGTTATAATTCCACATATACAATTATTTTGGTCGCATACCGGAACACATCCTATATGATTTTGGCTCATTATTTTTGCCACCTCATTTATTTTTGTTTCTGGTTTTACACAGCAAACATCATTACACATACAATCTTTTACTTTCATTTATTTAACCACCTTTCAAAATTTCTCGTTTTTATTATTTGTTAAAAATAAAAAAATATACAAACTAATTTTGTATATTTTGGAAATTTTTAATTAAAAAAGGGAGATATACTCTCCCCATAAAACATTACTTCGTTGAAGCCATTATACTAAGATAATTAAATATCATCTCAATTTTTTCTTTGTCTTCTTCTGAAATCTTTTCTAATTCGTTATTACTTCTCATCTCGGCTATTGTTATTTCAACTGATTTAGCAATAGACCATTTTTCGAGTTTCATTATACGTTCTGGTATTTCTGCTTCTTTCGAAGTGTATAAATCCCATTCAGATAATAGATTTTTTAATTTTTCATAAAGCATATTTTTTCCTCCTGTCTATGACTTCAATATTTTACTTTTATATTTTAGCATATTGCCAAGATTATGTCAAATTACATCTCATATAAATCATAATTGTCTACTTCAAATTCTCTTGGAAATGGTGGTCTTCCCCCTGGTCCAAATGGTGGCCTCATTGGTGGTCTTGGTGGACGTGGTCCCGGTCCTGGAGGCATTGGTGGTCTAACTGGTGGACGTGGTGGAAATGGTCTTGGTCTGTTTAACAGTTCTCTAATTAACAATATTTTTACCAAATCCCTTAATCCGCTATTAAATTGTCTTGTTTCTCTCTTTGGACTCTCTGTAGCACTAACATCTGCTTTTCTTGTATTTGAATTACCTGTTGTTCTAACGTCATTTTTTAGATTTATATTTAATTGTGTTTCATTTTTACTTTCTAATGCAAAATATATTTCATCTGTCATTTTTTCTAATTCTTCATTTGATAATTCAGCTCTTACATTTTCACATCTTTTTGATACCATTGGGTATACAACTTTATAGATTTCTGGATAACTTTGTTCTAACTGAGAATTTTGAGCTATTGCAATATTATCTTGCATCCTGTAGTTGTTGTAATTATCATTATAGCCATAATCATATAATTCATTTTGATTATAGCCTAAAATACTTCTTATGTATTCATCATAACTTCCATCGTACATAAAAAAACCTCCTCATATTTTTTATATAATATGAGAAAGCTTTTATTTTGGTTATATTTCGTTTACTAGTTTTTTAAATTTATTTCCTCTATCAGCAAAATTTTTAAACATATCAAAACTTGCACTTGCTGGTGAGAATAATACGACCTCTCCTTTTTGTGCTGATTTTCTTGCTATTTTTATTGTTTCCTCTAATGAATCACACATATATATATCCATTTTTTTATTTTCTTTGTCTAGTTCTTCTTTTACTGCATCAAATATTTTTTCAGCTGTTTGCCCAATTAGTATTAAAGTTTTTACTTTATCAACAACTGTTTTAGCAAGTGGCGTGTAGTCTAAATTTTTATCATATCCTCCTGCAATTAAAATTATATCTTCTTTAAATGCATTTAATCCTGATAATGTTCTTGTAGGAGATGAACTTGCTGAGTCATTATACCATTTTACTCCTCCTATTTCTCTTACAAATTCAATTCTATGTTCAACTGGTTTGAATTCTTTTATTGCTTTTACTGCTGTATCTGTATCAACTAATGTTTTTGTAGCTGCTAGGGCTGTTGCAATATTTGCAAAATTGTGTGCACCTCTAAGTATTACTTCATCTGTATTTAAAATGTGTTTTCTAACTTTGTCCTCACATTCTTTTATAACTCCATCATCTACTATAAATCCATTATCTAATTTTTCTTTACTACTAAAAAATATTACTTTTCCTTTGGCTTCTTTTGCACAATTTCTTGTTATTTCATTATCATAATTTAAAATTAAGATATCATCCTCGCTTTGATTTTTGAATATACATTTTTTTGATTCTATATATTCATCATAATCTTTGTGAATATTTAGATGGTTTGGTGTTACATTTGTCATAACTGCAATTTGTGGGCTTACTTGCATATTCATCAATTGGAAACTACTTAATTCTAATACTACTATATCTTCTGGTGTCATTTCTGGTAATTTTGTAAATAAAGGTGTTCCTATATTTCCTCCTAAGAATGTATTATAGCCTGCTTTTTCTAAAATATGATTTATTAAACTTGTTGTTGTTGTTTTTCCATCGCTTCCTGTTACTCCTATCATTTTGCATGGACACATTTCCATAAGCATTTCTATTTCTGTTGTAACAATAGCTCCTCTTTCAGCTTCTGCTTTTAATTCTGGTTTTGTTGGTAAACAACTTGGTGACCTAAATATAACATTAAACCCTTTTAAATTCTCTAGTGAGTTTGCACCAAAAGAAAATTCAAATCCATATGTTGTTATTTTATCTAATATTTCTTTTGGAATGTCATCTATTTTTTTGTTGTCAAAAACTGTTACTCTAGCTTTTTTTTCATATAAATAATCTAATAAAGGTATATTACTTACCCCAAGCCCAATTACAGCCACTTTTCTAAATCTTATGTATTCATTAAATTCTTCTAATTTTTTATTTTCATATGCCATTGTTTTATGCGCTCCTTTTTATTTTTATATATTTTATGCTTATTTTCTAAATTTGTCTTATATTATATATCTTTTTTATAAAAAAAACAATTTTTGAATGAATATTTTTTTGTTTTTGGGTAAAAATATTTTTAGATTTTGATTGGAGGTGCATTTCAATGTCTAAGAAAAATAAAGAAAATAGAAATAATAACAACAATAATAACCAAAATGAAGAAAGACAAAATAATAATAACAAAAATTCTAAATAGTTTTAATTAAAAAATAGCTTTTTTAGCTATTTTTTTCTTACATACTTTGACTTTTTTCGACATAGATGTTATAATAGCTTTTGTTATTTATTAATTTAAGTAGTAAAATCCATTTTATCAACAAGGAGGTATTCAACAAATGGAAGAAAAAAATATGGATTTTAACGTATCAGAGGCAAATCAGCTTTTAGAAATTTACAAGAAGAAAAGATCTATAGCAAAGACTAATTTTTTAAAAGAATTAATTACTCTTAATAATAATTTTCAGGGTAGAAGTATCTTTGATTCAAAATTACTGTTAGAGAATAGTTATTCAAAACAAACTATAGATAAAGTTATATCTGACTTAGGATATACTTTAGAGTACAATGGTAAGAAAAGCATTTATGATTCTTTTGGCTTTCCTCAAGGTCAAACTTCCATAATTGTTATTTCTAAATAATATTGCTTCTAATATTATGACTGGCAGGTATTCTTGCCAGTCTTTTAATTTTACCACTATATGTTTTATTTTTTTCTATTTTTTTCTAGACATGTTTATTACTTTGTGTTATTATATACAGGTAAATCAAATGAAAAAATAGGAGGTTAAAAATGTTAAAATTTTCTAAAAGTTTTTTAGTTATAGCAATTATTCTTTTATTAACTTTATTACCTTTTACAGTAAATGCTGTAGATTTAAATTTATCTGAAAATTCAAGTAATACTTATTCTAACACTTCTAACGAGAATACTTCTACTAATAGTTCATCAAGAGAAAGTAATACTTCAGCAAATAACTCTGCTACATCTACTAATAGTAATATAGCAACTACTAGTACAAGCTCTGCAAAAGTTAGTAATGTAAATTCTAATTCTGGATTAAGTTTATCTAACATTCTTAATATTTTATTAATTGTTGTAGGTATTGTTTTAATTTTATTAGCTATAGCTATATTAATTAAATTGAAATAAATTTTATATATTAAGGCAGATTTTACAAAATTCTGCTTTTTTCTTTTTTTAACATGTATATTTTGTCCAAATTTTAAAATAATATTATTAGATTTAAATTAAAATTAAGTCGTTTATTTTTTAAGGAGGATATGTCATGAAGAAAAAACTTTTAATTTCTTTAGCTATTATTTTGGCTTCAATTTTTTCTTTTACTGTTTGTTTTGCTACAGATGGTTTAGGAAATGTTGCTAATGATGTAAGAAATGTTGTTGGTGGAGTCGAAAATACTGTTGAAAATGCTGCAAGAGATGTTTCTAATGTTTCTAAAGATGCTACTGGTTCTGTAGAAAATGGTATGAATTCTGATACTCATAATTCTATGTCTAGAACAAATAATTATAATACTACTAGAGTTGCTACTGGTTCTTCTAATATGTCAGGAGGAATGTCTGCAAGTGCTTGGACTTGGCTTATTCTTGGTATAGTTGCTATTGCTATTATTGCTGTGGTTTGGTATTATTCTATGCAACTTACTAATGGTAGAAACAATCATGATGATAATGATTAGTTTGTTTTAACTTTTATTGCAGTTTTGGATTTTTCGTGTTATACTATATTTGTTTATTTTATTTGAATCGAGGTTTTTTATGAAGAATGATAATTTAATTGCGAAAAATCCTACTGCTTATCATAATTATGATATTACTGATAAATTGGAAACTGGTATTGTTTTAAGTGGTACAGAGATAAAATCTATTAGAAGCGGTAAAGCTAATTTAAAAGATAGTTATGCCATAATTAGAAATGGTGAAGTTTACATAGTCGGGATGCATATAAGTCCATATGAACATGGAAATATTTTTAATAAAAATCCTTTACGTGATAGAAAACTTTTGTTAAACAAACGCGAAATTAATAAATTGATTGGACTTACTAAGCAAAAAGGTTATAGTTTAGTTCCTATAAGCTTATATTTTAAAGGCAATTTAGTTAAAGTTGAATTAGGCATTGGAAAAGGTAAAAAACTTTATGATAAACGTGAAGATATTGCAAAAAAAGATGCTGAAAGAAGAATTAGACAACAAATGTCTAATAAAATATAAAAAGAAACACTAGAAATTGTTAATAATTTTCTAGTGTTCTTTTTATTTCTATGCTTTGTTTGCTGAACCGAAAACATCAACCATTTTATGTTTTACAGTTTCTTTTATTAATTCTCTTGCTTCTCCTAAATATTTTCTTGGATCAAATACATTTGGATTTTCAGCAAATTCTTTTCTAATTCCAGCTGTCATTGCAAGTCTTAAGTCAGTATCTACATTTATTTTTGAAACTCCTGATATACTAGCTTCATGTAATATTTCATCTGGTACACCTTTTGCTCCAGGAATATTTCCTCCAAATTCATTACACATTTCTACTAATTCTGGTATTACTGTTGATGCTCCGTGTAATACTATTGGTGTATTTGGTATTCTTTCTTTTATTTCTTTTAATATGTCAAATCTTAATTTTGCTTCACCTTTGAATTTATAAGCACCATGGCTTGTTCCTATAGCTATTGCTAAAGAGTCACATCCTGTTCTTCTTACAAATTCCTCTGCTTGTGCTGGGTCTGTGTACATTGCATCATTTGCATCTACATTTACATCATCTTCTATTCCAGCTAATTTTCCAAGTTCAGCCTCTACTACTACTCCATGAGCATGAGCATATTCTACTACTTTTTTAGTTAAAGCTACATTTTCTTCAAAATCATATTTTGAACCGTCAATCATAACAGATGTAAATCCATTATCAATACACATTTTTGCTGTTTCAAAATCTGGTCCGTGGTCTAAGTGTATAACTATTGGTATATTGGGATGTTCCTCAACTGCTGCTTGAACCATTTTCATTAAATAATTTATTCTAGCATATTTTATTGCACTTGCTGATGTTTGCAATATAACTGGTGAATTTGCTTCTGCTGCAGCATCTACTATTCCTTGTATTATTTCCATATTGTTGATGTTAAATGCACCAATTGCAAATCCTTCTTTCATTGATTTTTCAAACATTTCTTTTGTTGTTACTAATGCCATATTAATTCCTCCTAACATTTTTATTGTTAACATTTTTTCTTTTTTTATTAACATTATTTTTCAATGTTATTTTATTTCTAAAATTTTAATATGTCAATAGATTTAGTTTATTAATTTTTATTTTCTTCCCATTCTTCTTTTAAAATTGAATATATGTATCTATCTATTTTTTCTCCTTTATCATTGATAAGTCTATTTCTCAAAATTCCTTCTCTTATCATTCCTATTTTAGTTAAAATGCTATGCAATATTTCTATATCTTCTTGAATTGTAGCATAATACTTCATTACAACTGTTTCATATATAGTTTTTGTAAAAATATATTCTATCACTTTACTAAGTACTTCTTCTGGTGTTCCATCTCTTCTCCATTTTTTTAAGAAATAAAATGCAACTTCACATTTTCTATTTTTTAACGACATCGCTTGTAGTTTTATATAGCCTACTATTTCATGTTTTTCTTTTTCCTCTATAATCCAGAAGGTTATTCCATCTTCAGTTTCTTCTATTACTGCATTAATCAGTCTTTTTGCTTCTATTATATTTCTATATGTTTTATGTTCTTTGTATTGAGCCATTTTTTCTTTGTCTGTTCCCCATTTTTCGTATATTTCTTCTGCATCTTCTATTTTTGGAATTCTTATTTCATATCTTTCGGTTTCTATTTCTTTCATTCTTGTTCCTCCTTTTTTATGGGTGCTTATTATATATTATTTTTTCTTTATGAATGATTATTTTTTACTAAAAGTCATTTTTCTTTTGCAAAATGTTTAATTATCTTTATAAAATTGTTTTTATAAAATTGTTAATAACCATTCACATTTGTATCATTTTCTTAATATTATATCAAAAAACGAAAGGAGATTTTTTATGGATTATGAATTAATGATGAACGGCAATGTTAAAATCGGTCAAAAAGCTCCAGAATTTGATGCTATTACTAGCTTTGGGCCAAAATCTTTAAATGATTATAAAGGTAAGTGGCTTGTTTTGTTTTCTCATCCTGGAGATTTCACACCAGTTTGTACTACCGAAATGATTGCATTTTCACGAGCATATACATATTTTCAACAGATGAATACTGAACTTTTAGGCTTAAGTATTGATAGCAATCCATCTCATTTAGCCTGGATTTATGACATTTACTGTAAAACTGGTATACAACTTCCATTTCCTATTATTGCAGATAGAAATGGTCAAATTGCGAGAAAATATGGAATGATTTCAAATGATGTAAGTACTACAGAAACTGTTAGAAATGTTTTTATTATTGATGATAAAGGAATTGTTAGAACTATTTTTGTTTATCCTTTAAATGTTGGTAGATTTATTCCTGAAATTATAAGGACTGTTCAAGCTTTGCAAATGGCTGATTGTAGTAAAGGTTCTACTGCTGCTAATTGGATGCCAGGTCAACCTGTTATTGTTCCTGCTCCAAAAACATTTAATGAGTTACTTGAAAGACAAAATTATATTAATGAAAATCAAAATGGTATTAGCTGGTATTTGAGTTTTAAAGAGCCACCGAAAATTTGTGAAAAGAATGTTAATTCTTCTGATGAAAGTAATTGTAAATAAAAGAATAGCTAAAATTAGCTATTCTTTTATTAGGTAATCTTATTTTTTCTACTTTAAATTTATAATTAAAGGATTAAAGTTTTTTACAATTATTTTTCTTTTTTAAAATATTCAATTTCATATTTATCTAACAAATCCATAGATATTTTTCCTTGTTTTAGTGCTTCTTCTGCTGTCATTATATCTCCATTCTTAAAATATACTTGGACAACTTGTGTTTTTTGAGTTGGATAATAATATTCATATTTTTCATCTTCAAAAAATTTATATTCTCCACCTTGTAAGTATTTGCTATAATATTTTTCCCTATCTGCTAAAGTTGTACTATCAAATATTTTTGGTTCATCTGTTTCTTCTATTTTTTCCAAAATATCATTATTATCTACTTTTAATGCAAAATATGGTTTATCAGAATTTGACTCTTTCATAAATATTATAAAAGTATCTTGAAAATAACAATATTTTGTATCTTCTCCTATTCCCATATATTCTGTAACCATTGTCGCTTTGCTTGATAAATTACAACCTCTTTCATTTAAATAAAAATTAACATTTTGGACAACATCATATATGTATAATCCTTTAGAGTTTTTTATCTTTTTATCATATAATTGGTTGTAATTAATCATTCCATTTACCCTTACATATGGAACTCTTAATTCGTCATCTTCTGAAAATTCTGTACGTCCTTTATAATTTTCTGTTTTTACTTTTATATCTTCATAATATTCGTCAAATGATTTTTTATCATCTGTTCTATAAAGTATTATTTCGTCTCCTTCTTTTGTCTTTAATTTTATAGCCATATCATTACTTAATAAACTGCCATTATTTAATTTATTATAAAATAGAATTTCAACATTTTTATTCATTTTTTCTGGACTCGCATTATTTATTCCAAAATATTTAATAGCTTCATCACCATTTCCAAATGTCCATTTATAATCATTAAAATTATCAAATGATTCTAAAAAATTCAATTCTTTATTAAGTGTAGCATCTATTTTGTATCCATTTGTAACTGTTCTTTCTACATTTATTTTATAATCATTTGGATTTAGCATTTCCTTTGAAAATGTACTTTCATTTAAATCATTTGCAATTTGTGGCATTTCGCCTTCTAATTCTATCTTATTTAATCCAATTTTATCTTCTAGATCTTTCCATGCTAAATCTAATGTTCCCACCCATAAATTATTTATTGTATTTTCATCTAGTGTACTTTGATATGATGGGTTCATTGTAATATTATGATTTGTATTATTTTTTATATACTTATTATATATAACTGTTGTAGCATAGACTATTCCTGATAATGCGATTGTAGTGCATATAATTATTACAAAAATTTTCAAAACTTTATTCATTTCATTAAATCCTTTCTTTAGCAGGATTTTTCTTAATTGTTTTTTCCCTCTATGTATTAAATTCTTTGTGTTTTGTAGAGTTTCTCCTAATATTTTAGATGTTTCTTCATAAGATAGTCCTTCAATATTTACGAGATAAATGGCATTTTTATATCTTTCATCTAACAATTCTATTGATTCTAATAGTTCTTTTTTATTCTCTTCTGTTGTAATAATATCTAATACGTCTTTTTCAATTTGTTCATCATCATTTGCAAGATATTTTTCTGTTATTTCATTTCTTCTTTTTTCCACATTTATATAATTTAGTGCTTTGCTTCTTGCAACAATATATATATAGTATTTAAAAGAACTATTTTCTCTCATTTTATGTTGTATAACATATATAAAAGTTTCTTGAGTTATGTCCTCTGCTTTTTGATAGTCTTTTACTATGTTATAAATGAAGTATTCAATTTTATTTTTGTATTTGTTATAAAGAATTTCAAATGCTTCCTTTTCTCCATTTAAATAATCGTTGTACAATTTTTTATCTAAATCTTTCTCCATTTTTTACCTGCTTTCATTTATATATAACAGTAACATTAAATAAAGTTTCATATATAATATCATAAAAGCAAGTGGTTATCAATCACCTGCTTGTTTCATCGGTTTTCCAAAGTATTCTATTATTTCTTTTCCTTTATGATAATAACTGTACTTAGTGTACTTTGAAAATCCGTCGAAGTTCCATGTCCTCTTGCATTTTCTCTAATAATTGTTTGTTTGTCATAAACAAAACCCCCTTAAAATATATTCGTAAATTTCTTTACATAATTATATTTTAAGGGGTATTATCTATATTTTCAAGTATTTTTACTTGTTACTCTACTCAAACTGCTTATTTTATATATTTTAGACACGGCTTTAGCATTCAGACCTACAAATATAAAAGTGTCCTGAAGCCAAAGGCGACGTCGCTGCTGGAAGTGCTATTGTCGTAGCGATTGCTAGTGTAAAGACTGCTGTTGCGGAAATGGCCTCCTCGATATACACAAGGTTCGCTGGAATTGCTAGAGGTCTCTGTTGTCCATTCAATTACATTACCTGCCATATCAAAAACATTACATTGTACATCTTTTGTTGTTTGGTTATTTGTTCCTGTTGTTGCAAGTGAAGAACTAACTCCAATTTGTCTTGAATATTTATTATTTGTTCCGCAACTTTGTAAGAATAATGTTGCTGTATCCCATGCATAACTATTCATTAAATCACTTGTAAATGGATGTGTACTATCATACATGTTTTGTGCTTTTGTAGCTGCAGTTGGTTGGTTAATATTAGTCCATATAGTATCTGTGCCTACTTCTGTTATTGTTTCACTTGCATTCCTTCTTGCTTCATATCTTCCGATATAATATCCTCCATTTGTTGTAACACTATTTTTAAAGTTTGTTATACTTTTTGCAACTGTGTTCCCCCTACTTGCTGTTTCACTAAAATATGTGTCAACAACATTTTCCCCTTGTGCTGTTTGTTTTCCATTTTCATCAAATGTATATCTATCCAAGTTTATTTCTACTGTTGTTCCATCTTTCTTTGTTATTGTTCCTACTGGTATCCAAACAAATTGGCTTCCTGCTGTTGCTGTAGATGTTGCATCTTCTATTACTATTCCTTTGTCTACTGTTATTACATTATTTGTATCAGCATTTGATACTATTTTAAATCCTGCTGGTACAACAATTTTATTTAAATATGTGTCTTGTAATGTTGTGTTTGCTGTTGTACTAAATACTTTATTTGCTTCTACTGCTGGATATTGTCTTTGTTTATATTTGCTTGCAACTGAAATTGTTTTTTTGCTTGTATAATCTATTCCATCTACTGTTCCTACTATTGTAAATGTAACCTCTGTTTCAGTTCCAGTTGTTTCATATGGCACTGCTGGTGTTACAGATTTTATTGTTCCATTTGCTATGCTTGAACTAAAATTAATTTTTAATTTTATTCCTGCTTTTTGGCTATTATCTGCAACTTCTGTTGTTCCATCTGTTGTTATTTTTACATTGCTTATTGTTGGACGTGGTCCGGCTTTTTGAACGTCTTCTACAAGATTTCCTTCACCATCTATTACCCCTACATGACCTTTTATATAAACTTCATAATTTCCATTTTCTAATTTTTTATAGTCTTCTATTGTAGAGTCTGCTACTTTTTCTCCTAAAAATGTTTCCAATGTTTTATCAGATGTTACATGTTCCACTTGCCATTCATGTAACAATAGTGTCATTGATTCTTTTGCATCTGCTAATTTTGATTTTTCTTCTGCATCCTGTGCTTTTTGGAATATTCCTGTATTTGTTAATGCTGATATTGATATACCTGCTAATATTAACAATATGATTATTGTTATTACTAGTGCTACTAATGTAATACCTTTTTCATTTACTATTTTTTTCATTTTCTCTACTTCCCTTCTTTTCATTATTTTATATTTAAACACCATAAAAAGACAGCAACATTAACCAGTATCTAATATTGGTACTGGGTTAATATTCCCATCTTTTTTTATTATATTTATTCTTTTATTATTTAAACTACCTGTGTGTGTGTGTGTGTGTGTGTGTGTGT